>Ga0206861_1028_pt1 | contig 38934 bp, 35 predicted proteins | sample Alteio_BWOrgCont_45_FD_152617 | JGI IMG/M metagenome (GOLD analysis project Ga0206861, IMG submission 152617) | Enriched cells from forest soil in Barre Woods Harvard Forest LTER site, Petersham, Massachusetts, United States -... | ecosystem: Environmental > Terrestrial > Soil > Temperate forest >... | reverse complement strand
GGGTATTTTACCTGAAGGCGCTCTGCAACTGCTTTGCGGCAGCACAGGCGATATGCTTGACCATTTAACCCTGCAAGATGTGGTAACCTTTACCGGTAGTGCATCGACAGGTAAAAAATTAAAATCACACCCGAATATTTTAGAGAACTCCATACGTTTTAATATGGAGGCCGATTCATTGAACTGTTGTATACTAGGCCCTGATGCTAAACCGGGCACTCCTATTTTCGACTTGTTCATTAAAGAAGTTGCGAAGGAGATGACAGTGAAAGCGGGACAAAAATGTACCGCTATACGTCGTACCATATTACCTGCCGAACTTGCTGAACCTGCAATAGAAGCACTGAAGAAAAGATTATCGACCATTGCATTGGGTGATCCATCAACCGAAGGTGTTCGTATGGGGCCATTAGCAGGTAAAGACCAGGTGAAGGAAGTACTTGAAAAAGTAAAAGAACTGCAAAAGAGCTGCCAGACCGTTTATGGTAACTACGATGATTTTGAAGTAATGGCAGCCGATAAAAAGAAAGGCGCCTTCTTCCCATCGATGTTGCTTTATGCTGCCGACCCGCTTACTAATAAAGCTCCGCACGAAATAGAAGCATTTGGGCCGATAAGTACCATTATGCCTTATAAGAACATAGCCGATGCTGCTCAATTGGCGCGTATGGGTAAGGGCAGCCTTGTAGGATCGGTATTTACGGAGAACGATGATTACGCCCGCGAAATAGTTTTAGGTACCGCTGCGTATCACGGACGTATGGTTATTATCAACTCACGTTGTGCAGGAGAAAGTACAGGCCACGGTTCTCCTCTACCGCATTTAGTGCATGGCGGCCCGGGAAGAGCGGGAGGCGGAGAAGAAATGGGCGGTATGCGCGGCATATTCCATTATATGCAACGTACTGCAATACAATCGCACCCGACTACCATAACAAAAATAACAGATGTTTACCAGCCTAAAGCTGAGCAATGGGAAGACCTTACACATCCTTTCCGTAAGCATTTTGAAGACTTAAAGATCGGTGAAACCGTAACCACACATAAGCGCACCGTTACTGAGGCTGACATTGTAAACTTTGCCAACATCAGTGGCGATAACTTCTATGCACACATGGATGTTACATCGTTGGAAGGTACCATGTTTACCAGCCGTGTAGCACACGGATACTTTGTATTATCTGCCGCTGCGGGTTTGTTTGTAGATCCTAAAAAGGGCCCTGTATTAGCTAACTATGGCTTAGATGAATGCCGTTTTGTAAAACCAGTTTATGTAGGTGCAACTATTGGCGTACGTTTAACCGTAAAAGAAAAAGTAGCGAAAGAAAACCGTGAAGGTGAAATACCGCAAGGTATTGTTAAATGGCAGGTTGATGTATATGACGAGACCGGCGAAACCGTTGCAATGGCAACTATATTAACTATTGTAGCGAGGAAGAATAAATAGAATAATGATTACTTATAATAACCACTCATCAAGTTGCGTTGAATGTAACGTAACGATTGACAGTAAAGTACTCAATTATTCGATTGAGCATTTCCGCCATCCTTTATGTAGGGAATGTCAGGATTGGCTTAGAGATATTCATGAATATTCAAGCGCTACTGAAGAATCTATCAATTTATATTTCGCACTAAAGAAACGTGAAGTACCTGCAGAATTGGAAAAGGATGATGGTTTTAAAACAATCGACATTGCAGTTCCACACGCTAAAGTTAATATAGAAGTAGATGGTAGACATCATAATTATAGCCCAAAACAAGCTTTAAGTGATTTAAAGAGAACCCTTTATTCCTTCAAAAAAGGATATACGACTCTTCGTATACCAAATTCACTTGTAAAAGACGATTTAGAAAAAGCTGCGGATCTAATTACCGATTATTTAATTACAAGTAGGGACACTAAGAAAAAGCGCTATTGATAAGAAACCGAAGGGTTTCAAAAATAAATTGCCACGACCTTTAGGTCGTGGTTTTGTTAGTATACAGTATTGGCTTTAGCCTAAATATATTAATTTGTTAGGCTAAAGCCCATTTAATGTTGTTATTTAATCCACGACCTAAAGGTCGTGGCAACAAAAACTCACTATACAATTTCACCGAACTTATTTTACTCCAATGTTAGTTGCCACGACCTTTAGGTCGTGGGTTCATTAGTATACAGTATTGGCTTTAGCCTATACATGTTGCTTTGTTTGGCTAAAGCCATTTATTGTTGTTATTTAATCCACGACCTAAAGGTCGTAGCAACAAAAACTCACTATACAATTTCACCGAACTTATTTTACTACAATGTTAGTTGCCACGACCTTTAGGTCGTGGGTTCATTAGTATACAGTATTGCCTTTAGCTTATACATGTTGCTTTGCTTGGCTAAAGCCCATTTATTGTTGTAATTTAATTCACGACCTAAAGGTCGCGGCAACAAAAACTCACTATACAATTTCACCGAACTTATCTTACTCCAATGTCAGTTGCCACGACCTTTAGGTCGTGGTTTTGTTAGTATACAGTATTGGCTTTAGCCTAAATATATTAATTTTTTTGGCTAAAGCCCATTTATTGTTGTAATTTAATCCACGACCTAAAGGTCGCGGCAACAAAAACTCACTATACAATTTCACCGAACTTATTTTACTACAATGTTAGTTGCCACGACCTTTAGGTCGTGGGTTCATTAGTATACAGTATTGGCTTTAATCTAAAATGTTGCTTTGCTTGGCTAAAGCCCATTTATTGTTGTAATTTAATCCACGACCTAAAGGTCGTGGCAACAAAAACTCACTATACAATTTCACCGAACTTATTTTACTCCAATGGCAGTTGCCATGACCTTTAGGTCGTGGTTTTGTTAGTATACAGTATTGGCTTTAGCCTAAATATATTAATTTGTTTGGCTAAAGCCATTTATTGTTGTTATTTAATCCACGACCTAAAGGTCGTGGCAACAAAAACTCACTACACAATTTCACCGGGATTATTTTACTCCAATGTCAGTTGCCACGACCTTTAGGTCGTGGGTATAAAATGAAGTTCTTTAGGCTTTAGCCAAACCACACCACTTATTTTAATTAAATTTGATTACACTTAAATACCTTTATTATTATGCCTTACTGCAAAATAATGATTCATGCAATTTGGTCAACTAAAAACCGCAAGCCTATAATCACAAAAGAGCTTAGGCCTCTTTTATTACAACACATTAAAGAAAATAGCCTAAAAAAAGACATTCATATTGATACATATAATTGTGTCTCTGATCATATTCATTTGCTTATTTCACTCGGAGCGGACCAAACGATTGCAAAGACAATAGGGTTGATTAAAGGAGAATCATCCAATTGGGTGAATAAACAACAATTGATCAATACAAAATTTGAATGGCAGGATGAATATATTGCATTATCCGTAAGCCATTCGATTTGCGATAAAGTAAGAAACTATATTCTGAATCAAGAGGAGCATCACAAAAAGAAAACATTTGGAGAGGAATACGAGGAGTTTATCAAACTAAATGGCCTGCTGATTAGGGGTTAGGCTAAAGCCAACACATTCTGAATTATTACCCACGACCTAAAGGTCGTGGCAACTGATTTCATCGGGGGCTACTCATATTGAAGCCCTTCAGGCTTCTATCTTCCCCAGTTTATATAGTCAATTTGCCCAAAATAGCGTAGCTTCGCACCTCAGAAAAAATAAAACAATGATATCAGTAGCAAATCTCTCTTTACGATACGGCAAAAGGATACTCTTTGATGAGGTAAATATAAAGTTTGCACCCGGCAACTGCTATGGTGTAATTGGCGCTAACGGTGCGGGTAAATCGACCTTTTTAAAGATACTTTCTGGTGAAATAGACCCTACCACCGGGCAGGTCATTATGTCTCCCGGCGATCGTATGAGTGTACTTAGTCAGAACCACTTTGCATTTGACCAATTCCCTGTGCTTCAAACCGTTATGATGGGCAATAAGAAGCTATGGGACGTTATGCTGGAAAAAGAAACCCTTTATGCCAAGCCCGATTTTAGTGATAAAGATGGGATTAAAGCAGCAGAATTAGAAACCTACTTTGCAGAAATGGAAGGCTGGAACGCGGAAAGCGATGCAGCAACCATGCTTAGCAATTTGGGCGTCAAGGAAGAGTACCATACCATGTTAATGGGTGATTTGAGTGGTAAAGAAAAAGTGCGTGTGCTTTTGGCGCAGGCCCTTTATGGTAACCCCGACATATTGCTTCTCGATGAGCCTACCAACGACCTTGACGTAGAAACGATTAGCTGGCTGGAGAATTTCTTAGCAGACTTTGAAAATACAGTGATAGTTGTATCTCACGATCGTCACTTTTTAGATACGGTTTGTACGCACGTTGCCGATATTGACTTTGGAAAGATTCAACTATACACAGGTAACTATACCTTCTGGTACGAAATGAGTCAATTAGCTTTGCGCCAACGCACCGACCAAAACAAAAAGGTGGAAGACAAACGTAAAGAACTGCAAGAATTCGTGGAGCGTTTTAGCGCTAATGCGTCTAAATCCCGTCAGGCAACCAGCCGTAAAAAACTGTTGGAAAAACTGGTGGTTGATGAAATTAAAGCTTCTACACGTAAATATCCGGGTATTATTTTCAGGGCCGACCGCGATTGTGGCGACCAGATTCTAACCTTAGATAAACTTACCAAAGCATCTCCTGAAGGAGTTCCTTATTTTTCGAACATTAGCTTTACAGTGGATAAAGGCGATAAAATAGCTTTCCTTTCTAAGGAGCATATTGCGCTCACTACTTTCTTTGAAGTGCTTATGGGTACTGAAAAAGCTGACTACGGCGATTTTAAATGGGGAAGTACTATTACCAAATCTTACCTGCCTAACGAAAATGCATCTTTCTTTAAAGAAGATCTGAACCTAGTAGATTGGCTTCGTCAATATTCAACCGATAAGTTAGAAACCTATATACGTGGTTTTTTAGGCAAAATGCTTTTCTCGGGTGAAGAATCACTGAAAAAGGCGAACGTAATATCGGGTGGAGAAAAAGTAAGATGTATGTTATCGCGCATGATGCTTACCAATGCCAACTGCCTTATTTTAGATGAACCTACTAACCACCTTGACCTGGAATCTATCACTGCATTCAACAATGCATTGAAAGACTGGAAACATATCATTCTTTTCACTTCACATGACCACGAGTTTGTACAAACCGTTGCTAACCGCATTATTGAATTAACTCCATCAGGTGTTATAGATAAGCGTATGAGCTACGATGAATACATCACTGATGAGAAGATAAAGGCACAGCGCGAAAAGATGTACGAAAGCGCTAAAGCGAAAGCTTAGTTCGACCTCTCCATATAAATCTTAGCAGTATCCGTTACTCCAGGGTAATACTGCTTAACTGTTTTATATCCCGGTTTACTGAAATACAGTTCAACACTATTAGTGCCACCAACTTGACTGAAATGAAACTCTCCATCCTTTACACTAAACGTTCTTCGTGTAAAAGAATTGGCTGGGTCTTCTTTCTCAGTTTTTCCAATTGAAACACTATCAATAGGCCTTCCTGTTTGCTTATCTATTACATACCCCTGAACTGACTGCATCGCATCGCAACCCACCAGCATTATCACAAATAAAAGCAGAGTGATTTTCATTCTAAGAATAGATGTATTACTTAGTCCTTTTGTACCTCAACTCAAGCGCACCTGAATATATATCGGCTTGTGGTATACTTTGAAAGAGGGTGAGGAAATTATCGTTCAGCACTTGTATAGGTAAGCAAGAATCAACCTCTTTTGCATACTGCATGGTTTGTTCAACCACATAAAAGCCTGTTATACTATTTACAAATGAAGCGCCGCAATGGGTTTGTGTAAGTGTATAAGCATCCGCCCTGTTATGGTGTGTTGGTATACCATTATGGTTCTGCCTTAAATAGAAAATAGAATCTGCTGAAATTTTTATTTTAACTGTGCTATCGTCAACCATTTGCCAGGTACCCATCAACATCTTTCGCACATCCGAAACAGTTTTGCTTCTGAATGTAGTATCCATGCCGCCATGTCGTTGGCTTTTGCCTGTTGCAATTATAACAACAACAAGCAAGACACTCAAAACAACTTTAAAAAATATGCCTTTCGGAGCAGGCTTTGTTATCATAAACTATTATTTCGGCTTTCAAAGTTTTACTGTAATATCGGCCATTCTTTCAGCTATTGCATATTTACCGGGCTCAGCCTCTTTAATCACTTTCTTTACCCTAGCCTTAAACTCTTCTTCGTAACCTTCTGAATATATTAACCTTATTGCGGTATCAAAAGTAGTTAAAATGGAGTTATAAAATGTAGCTGTACGATTAATATCATACCCGAATGCGGCAACCCCACATTCTACGCGATAAAGCATAAGGTCAGCAGTATCTCTGTTGTAAATACTTACCTTTTTAAACTCGGCCACCAGCCTGTTTATATTACTATTCGTGGTCTTTTCTTTAGGATTAGGCCTTGCATAGGCTTCAGCTATCTTCCTTTTATATTTAAGCAGTAATGGGTTTGCTTCGTCAGTAAGTTCCGCCGAATAGAACTCTCTTACATTCTTAAACTTATCGAATATGGTAACTACTTCCCTGATAATATCTTCCTTATCAGATTTATTAAGGTGTTTTAATAAAGCCTTCTTGGTAAGCCGAGGCATATCAGTTCAATTTTATACCTGTCTCTTCAATGGTTATAAGCCTTGCTTTATACAAGCTCCCTATCGCTTTCTTAAATGTCTTTTTACTTATACCGAAAGTATTGTAAATATCTTCAGCAGGGCTTTTATCTACCAATGGGATGAATCCCTTCTCGTCTTTCAATTTATCTAATATGTTTTGCGATACTTCATCTACTTTCTGGTAGCCGGGTTTATCTAATAACAAATCTATTTTCTTATCTAAGCGTATCCGTTTTATATAACCTTTGGTCTTCTCTCCTCTTTCCACAGTTCTGAAAACATCGCCGTCATATACAACTCCTGTATGCGTACCATTTATAATAGCCTTGAACCCTATATCGGTGTGGTTATATAAAACAAGGTCGACTTCCTGTCCCTCTACAAAATTGTGTGGTTCTTTATCCAAAAAGTCTTCTACTTTGGCTGAGCCTACAATACGATTGCTCATCTCGTCAATGTAAATGTATACCATGTAAGAGTTTCCTTCTTCCATCTTTTGTCTTTGCTCCCTGAACGGAACAAAAAGATCTTTCATAAGTCCCCAGTTAAGGAAAGCACCAATACCACTAACAGATACTACATCAAGCAAAGCAAAATCGCCTACTTGCGCTAATGGCTTTTCGGTTGTTGCAATTAAACGGTCTTCCGAATCGAGGTAGATGAATACCTCTACATCGTCATCTATTTCGCAATCGGCAGGAACATACCTTATAGGCATAAGTATTTCGCCATGTTCACCACCATCAAGGTAAGCGCCAAAGTCTAACAACTTAACAACCCGTAAGGAATTCCATTTACCAATATCTGCCATAAATGCACTAATTTCTCTAACAAAGATACACTAAAGGTTTCTATCGTATCTTCTCCCAGCAATTCAGTTTATGCTCAAATGCCGAAAAACGCAATTCGTAATTATCTGGCACCTGATCTTCGGGGCTCCAATAAGTAGCGAGTCGGGTACCGACTTTCATTTTGGCTAACTGACCGCTTACATAGCGTGTATATACTTTATATAGGCCAAAGCCGCGTTCTACTGTATCATCTATAACAGCAGCCTTATCTATATTTTCGTAAAAGGCATTAAAAAAGTAGAACGAATCATATTCTGCAAAAGGCACCTCGGTAATATTAGCACACAGGAAAGATGTGTTTGAGATATTGTGCTTGGCAGAAATCTTCTTCGACATCTCAACCAGGTAATCTCGTTGCTCAACTCCTGTAAATATTCCTTGTGTGCATAATGAACCTACAATACAAAACTTACCTACGCCCGAACCAATATCAAGCACCTTTGCTCCGTCTTTTTCAGCTAAAAATTTAGCAGCAAGTCTTGCTACGTCCAACGGTGTCCATTGATGGAATGCTAATTCCCTTATCTTATCAGGATAAATGAGATTGAATTCTTCGTCACTTACATTCAGGTCAATGGCACTCGCACTAATCATAAACCAAACAGGCAGGCTATTTTATCAGGGTAAGGAACCCATCTTTAGTACCCGATTTACCAAGGTAATCGCAATACTTTATTATATAATAATATGTTCCGTCAGATGCCATTTTATTGGTTTGCATAATAATACCATCCCAACCACCCAGGGCATTATCCCACTCGTATACTTTAACACCCCAACGGTTAAATATTTCTCCATGGAAACAGGTAGCGCCTTTTATAGTAACCTTAAATATATCGTTCTGTCCATCCCCATTTGGTGTAAACACATTCGGAATATACTGGGCATTACAATTAGTAGTATCTACATTTACTGCACCGCGCGGGCTCACACATCCATTTTGCTCATTATTGACATAATAAACTGTAAAGCCATTTATAATTGGCGTAGTGAACGATGCACCGGTAGCTATTGGCGTTCCGCCCGATGGGAACAAATACCATGATACATTTGAGCCGCTATTAACCACTAATGTAGCAACTGTTCCGGGACAAACATTGGTATCAGAAACCATAGGCGGCTTAGTATTATTTGGCGTAATAACTACTTCAGTAGAATCGTGTGCTTTACAACTATTACTATCTGTTGTAATTAAGGTATAGGTACCTGCAGTTTTAACCACAATTGTTTGTCCGCTTATACCACCCGGGTTCCAAACATATTGCGACATACCTGTATTCGCAGTAAGGGTTACTGAATCACCTACGCAAAATGTTTCAGGCCCTGAAGCTGTTATACTTGCCGATGGGTGCGATATAGTAATGGTAATAGAACAAGTTGTAACAATGCCGCAACTGGCAATGGTACAACCATATGTACCAGCTTTGGTAATAGTTTGGGCGGTATCGTTACCACTTAAAGGCGCCAACCATGTTATAACACTTCCAGCCGAACCTATAACATGCAGGCGAACTGAATCGCCTGAACAAATAGCATGGCCGGGTGTTGAAGCAAGATAAGGTGTCGCATATAGATCTATTTGAACCGTGTTTGACAATATGGGCGCACAATACAAACTACTATCACTCACCACACAATAATACTGCCCGGGGGTTTTAACGTATATAGTTGAATTACTTCCACCCACAGGGCCATTGGGGCCTTGCCAGTAAAAATAGCCTGAGCCACCGGTACAAGTCAGCATTAATGAATCATTAGGGCAGATTGTTCCGCTGGTAGGAGTAACAGATATAGATGGTGCAACTCTTGCGGTTACACTTGCACTCGCACCGGCAGTTGCAGAACATCCATACGAATTGGTAATTTTTTCAGAGACACTGTAGCCTCCTAATTTCACCCACATACTATCCAGTGTACTACCACTCGACCAATGAAATCCTGCTCCGGGGGTTATACCCGATGCTGTAAGCAGCACTGAGTCGCCTGGACAAATAGATGTACTGGCCGGTGTTATTTTTAACCCCGCTAAAGATGGAATCGGGAATAATGTTACATAAACAGAATCGTGTACTACAGATACCAATGTATCACATTTATTAGCTCTTTTTATGGTATCGGTAATATGATACCATATACCGGAATCAGACGGAATGAAATTGTTAGTACCGGGGCAGTTAGTAACAGGACTAAATGATACTGCACTTGGTGTTACTGACCATATATTAGTAACATATGGTGAACCCGGAGGAATACATAAAGAAGGATTCATACTAATATTAGTAATAGAATCGAACGCAAGCAATTGAAATGAACCGCCTCTGCAAAACGCAATGGAATCATTTGTACACTTGGGGCAAACAAGTGCCGGTTTAATGGGCGGTAATGAATCTTCAATGGTAACAGTAACACAAGTAGAGCTATCGCAACCCAGTTTATTTACCACATTAAAACAATAGTTGCCGCTTTTAGTAACTGTTATACTTTGCGTGGTTGCAGTACTGCCACCCGACCATGAATACGTGTTAGTTCCAAAATTGCCTCCCGTAAGTATCACATTTTTTTCGCACACCACAATAGGTTTCGTATGCGTTGCATTGGTATTTACAACCACATTATCGCTTATAGTCGGTGAAGATGGGTTTGAATTGATCACGACATAAATACTGTCATTGCTCTGCAAGCATCCATCAACCGAAGTTTGTGTAACATAATACCAACCTGTTTTAGTAACTGATGTACCCGCAGATAAAGAACCGTTAGACCATTTATAATTAAAGCTCGGCCCTACCTGTGAACAGGTATTTGAAACAGCACTGAGTGAACCTGCCTCACAAAACGCAACCGTATCGGGGCAGCCAACATTAATACATACACTTTCTACCGGCCTCGTGCACGTGTTACCATTTCGTAGAAAGAAATCATAGGGCTGTCGGTTAAGATCAATGGCCTTAGCTATAAAAATGTCGCTATTACCCGCGGTAGAAAAATATTGAAATGAACCGTAGGAAATATCGGAACAATAACTCAAGTTACAAGTTACCGAAGAAGAGTTGTAACCAATATAACTAGCATCACTGGTAACAATCATATCTTGGTTAAAACTACCGGCAGTGTACACATCACCGGCACCGTCTACCGATATGCTGTATCCTAAGTTATCCTGATGTCCGCCTATTTGCCTGCTCCATTGCCATGCTCCGTTGGTGCCGCTATATTCGGCCACAAAAATATCCCATGTACCAACTGAATTAAATGTGCCTTGACCATATTGGTCGGCATAACTATTCATACGACATTCGAAATTGCCAATAATATATGCGTTGCCGGAGGCATCGAGTGATATAGCATTTGAGGTAACATTGCTTGATGAGCCGTCCGACACATCCCACAATAATTTTCCGGTGCCGTCATATTTAGCAACAAAAATTCTATTCGAATAGGTATTGGCTAATGTTACCGTTGGGCTGGCAAAAAAGTTAAGCGTGCCTGTAAAATTTCCTGTCAGGTAAACGTTTGAATTATTATCGACGGCAATCCCATTCGCTATGTTCGAGTTTCCTGCTCCTGCATAGGTGAACCATTGTTCCTGGCCTGAGCTATTATATTTTATCAGGAAAATAGCATCGTAAAGGGGAGTAAAATGCGAACTACCAAATGTTATAGTATCAGTAAACTGGCCTGTAACGTATATGTTTCCGCTTGGGTCACACCCTACTCCAAGCCCTCTATCGGTATGAGGCCCCAATCCTGCTTTCGCCCATAAAAAATTACCGCTACCATCAAGTTCAGTGGTGAACACGTTTACGTTATTCTTTGTACTTGTTAAACTAAAGGACCCGAAAGTCGCAGTACCCGCAAATTCGCCAGTTACTATTACATTACCGCTTCCATCTATTGTAATTGCATTACCAATATCAGACAAAGAACCACCAGCGCTTTTTACCCAAAGCACGTTACCTGCATTATCGTATTTAGCAATAAAAACATCTTGCAATCCGGTAGATGTAATAGTAGTCGCACCAAAAGTAGCGCTACCGTAATAAAAACCTGTTACATAACTATTCCCCGCGGCATCCGCTTTAATGGCAAGCCCCCTGCACGAATTAGCCCCCCCCGCTTTAACAGCCCATAAAAAATTGCCACTTGCATCAGTCTTGGCTACAAAAACATCTGATATACCGGTACAAATAAGGTTAATTGTACCAAATTTGGCAGAACCTGAAAAATAACCAGTCGTATAGGTGTTGCCCGTACCATCAGATGAGATACTATACGCCTCATCAATGGTACTACTACCTGCTCTGTCCATCCAGTACTGGCTACTTGCTCTATTGGCAAACAATACGGCTGCAATCAAACAAAGCGAAGCAATGTATGTTTTTAAGTAATTAAGTTTATTCATGAAGTCTTTTACTTGTTTAGAAGTGGTATTTCAACCAAAAGTAGCAATAATTATCGAGTCGGGCAAGGTAATTAATAAGGCTTCAAGAATTAAACAATGTAACCCAACCCTTACTGTTTATTTACCGTAATGGTGAAGTAGCCCAGTTTATAAAGATCGAGGTAAAACATACTTGCAAAACCGGCACAAAGCAAAAGGCGCATAAAAGGCCTCTTCATTATAAAAACTGCTTTCACAAAAACCAGCGTTCCATTTTTCTTAAGCTTATAATAGTAATGCAGCAAAGCAATATCCTCGCTAAAATCAGAGTCCTCGCCCATTGTCTTTATAATCTCGGCAAGGTTCCTAAGGGCCGATTCTGTATTATCCATAAATACCTTATTGGTATGCAGGTCGGCGTGTAATACTGCATTATCAATATGCTTTATGTTTATGCCCTTTAGTTTCAGTTCATATCCAAATAGGGTATCCTCATGTCCGTAACCCTTTATCTGTTCATTCAACTGTATTTCTTCAAATACCTTTCTATCAACCACAAAGTTATTGGTCATGAATGAAGCATTGGGCTTCAGTTGTCTTTCTGCCGCAGGCTTACTTTCCTTCTTACGTCCATAGGTCCAGTGCAATACCTTTTCTCTTCTAGGCTTAGTAACACTATACACACGTCCACCGCAAACTACTTTCTCTCCTTTACTTATTTCGGTTATGTAATTAGCCAAAAACTGCTTATCAAGTATAGCCGAATCGCAATCGAGGAATAAGAGATATGGGTATTGAGCATATCTCAAAAACATATTACGTATGCGGGCTCTTCCCACATTTTCGGGCAAGGCTATATAAGTAGCCTTGTTTGCCAATGCTATTTTATTCGCATCATTAAAATCAGTACTTGAATGATCATCAATAACTATAATCTCTACCGGAACATTCAGCAATGCTACCTGGTCTGACAGATCTTTTACAAGATTGCCCACCTTAACATTATAAACCGGTATACAAACTGACAACATAGTGTTTTGAAACTTATTGTTTTCAAAATTAGTATATATTAGCTGTATGAAACTGATGCACTTACATATTTATTATCGCGCTTATCCACACATGGAATAAGCCGGCAGTGCATTGTACAACAATCCCTAACACAACAATTCACAAGGCTTACCTAAACAGTAAGCCTTATTTATTTTATATAATTCTAAAATCAAAGAACATGAACAGGCCAACAGAACAGATCTACAAAAACTACACCGAGCAGGACTTCTCGGTTTGGGAAACCCTCTTTAACAGACAGATGGATTTGCTTACCGACAGAGCATCGAAAGAATATCTGCAGGCCCATAAAACCATGAACTTCTCGCCCAAGCAAATACCCGACTTTAAAGATGTGAACGCGGTAGTTGGCAATCTTACCGGCTGGAACCTTCATGTGGTGCCTTGCATAAGCCCGCAGAAAGAGTTCTTTCAATTGCTGTCGAAGAAGAAGTTTACAGCAACCTGCTGGCTGCGCGCTATGGAACAATTGGATTACCTGGAAGAGCCCGATATGTTTCATGATGTATTTGGCCATGTGCCCTTGCTTACCAATAAAAGCTATTGCAGCTTCTTCGAAGGCATAAGCAACATTGCGCTCGAACATATTGATAACCCATTGGCAATTGAATTGCTTGGCAAGATATATTGGTTCACTATTGAGTTTGGTTTAATACGCGAAGAAGGAAAGTTGAAGATATTTGGTGCAGGAATCATGTCATCGTTTGGCGAAGTGAAGCATTGCCTGAGTGATAAAGTAACCCATGTTGATTTTGATGTGGAGAAGATATTCTCGACCGATTACCGCAACGACCAGATGCAAAACCTATACTATGTAATTGACTCATACGAGCAGCTTTACAACTCGCTGGATGCTGTAAGTACAGGGCTAAAGCACAGGTTAAAGGCGGCTCAGGTAAATGCGTAGATATTAACATTTCTATTTTAAAAACTAAGGCAAAACCGATTGCATTGGTATTGGCATAGGGCATAATTTTGGCAGGTGAATAAACACTTTAGCAAATATGGGTTTTACTGCAGGGTTTTCCTCATTGTCGTCCTATTCACCGGTTGCGCCACTTCGCGCCAGGCTGAACGAGCTCATAAAGCGGCTGAAGAAGCGCAAGAAAAAGCGCTCAAGGAGAAATACGCAGACAAGCTCGAAGTTGACACAGCTAACGTTACCAATTACCCACTGTATTCTTTCATAGACGAGTGGTACGGTATTCCTTATCATTACGGCGGCCATTCAAAGAACGGAGTTGATTGCTCTGACTTTGCTGCTATATTGTACCAAACTGTTTATGGCAAACAACTTAGCGGTACTGCAGGCGATGAGTTTCAGCAGTGCAACGTTATTAAGAAAGCCGACCTGCAAGAAGGCGACTTGGTCTTCTTCCGCATAAAAGGCAAATACATATCGCACGTAGGTGTTTACCTTATGAACAACAAGTTTGTACATGCCAGTGTACATTCAGGAGTTGTAATAAGCTCGCTCGATGAAAGCTATTACAAACTACGTTTCTATAAAGGCGGTAGGCTTAAAGCTTAAGCGTTCAGTGTATCGCCGATAGAATTGTCGTACTTCTTCTTAAACGTATCTACCGAGCCTAACGATTCTTCATCTACAACAAAGTCCTTACCAACTACCACGCCAAGCATTGTAAATTCGGCATTGGTCTTTAGCAAGTATTCTACAAAGGCATCTTCCTTAGCCGGACTAACCGATACCACCACCCTGCCCTGGCTTTCGCCGAACAAGAAAGCATCCTTACGGATTGACCCGTCGGTATTAATATCGAAACCAAAGCCACGATACATAGCCGATTCAGCCACCGCAACAAATAAACCTCCATCCGAACAATCGTGGGCAGATTCTATAAGACCTTTAGTAATAAGACCTTTAACAGCAGCTTGCACTTCAAATTCTTCGTTCAGGTTAAAGTATGGCGCAGGAGAAGCCTTTACATCGTGATACGAATAAAGGTATTCTGAACTGCTGATATCGTTATGGCTTTCGCCAACCATGTAAATTAAATCACCTTCTTTTTTAAAGTCGAGGGTCATGGTACGGTTCTTATCTTTTACAATACCCAGCATACCTATTGTTGGTGTTGGGTACACTGGGCCCTCGTACGATGATTGGTTATAGAAACTAACGTTACCACCCGTAACCGGAGTATTGAACTTGGTACAAGCCTCGCCAATGCCTTTAATGGCATTTACAAACTGCCAAAACACTTCAGGGTTATACGGGTTACCAAAGTTTAAGCAATTGGTAATAGCCACTCCTTCGCCACCCGAACAAACAATATTACGTGCTGCTTCAGCTACAGCAATGGCGCCACCAATTTGCGGATCGGCATAAACGTAACGCGAATTACAATCTACTTTTAAGGCAAGCGCTGTATTGGTCTTTTTAACGTTTACAATAGCAGCGTCCGAGGGTTTATTGGTACTCATATTCACAGTACCCACCATCGAATCGTATTGCTCATACACCCATTTTTTCGATGCAATGTTAGGGTGAGATATCAGGAACTCTGCTACTTCAGCATAGTTATCAGGCAAATCTATTTTATCAATATTGAATTTCTTAAATTCCTGATAGTATGCAGGCTCTTTAAACTCACGCATGTACACCGGTGCACCACCGCCTAATACCAATACTTCGGCAGGCACTTCGGCAACCAGCTTGCCATGCATGTAATACTTCAGGTTCTTTTCGTCGGTCACTTCACCAATAACGGCATAGTGCAAATCCCACTTCTTCATTACATCTTCCACTTCCTTCTCTCTGCCCTTTTCTACAATTACCAACATACGCTCTTGCGATTCTGATAACAGTATTTCAAAAGGCTGCATGTTTTGCTGGCGCAGCGGCACTTTATCCAAATGTATTATCATGCCGCTTTCGCCCTTGGCCGACATTTCAGAGGTTGAACAGGTAATACCTGCCGCACCCATATCTTGCATACCAACAACGGCACCGGTCTTAATAACTTCTAACGATGCTTCTAACAATAACTTTTCCTGGAACGGATCGCCCACCTGCACCGATGGAAGATCTTCAGCAGAATCTTCAGTAATATCGGCCGAAGCAAAGGTTGCTCCGTGTATACCATCTTTACCTGTAAATGAACCAATAATATATACAGGGTTGCCTGCACCTTTAGCAATTGCCGATGCCTGCTTACCCACTTTCACTATCCCCACCGACATGGCATTTACCAATGGGTTTACATTATAACAATCATCAAAATAAACCTCGCCACCAACGGTAGGTACACCAAAAGCATTGCCATAATCGCCAATACCTTTTACAACACCTTTAACCAGCCACTTGGTACGCTCGGCATTAATATTGCCAAAACGCAACGAGTTTAACTGTGCTATAGGCCTTGCACCCATTGTAAAAATATCGCGGTTAATACCGCCCACACCGGTTGCAGCGCCCTGGTATGGCTCCACTGCCGATGGGTGATTATGCGATTCTATTTTAAACGCGCAGCCATAGCCGTCGCCAATATCTACTAAGCCTGCGTTCTCTTCGCCCGCTTTAGCCAGCAAATGCTTGCCTTCGCGCGGAAGAGTCTTTATATAGTGTATCGAATTTTTATACGAACAGTGTTCGCTCCACATTACCGAAAATATGCTCAGTTCGGTATAGTTTGGGGTACGCCCCAAAATGCCCTTGATCTTATCAAATTCTTCTCCCGATAAGCCCAGTTGCTGGGCTATTTCTGCTGTTACCTTAGGTGTTTTTTCTGCTACTTCCATGTTCCTTTTTTATTCTGCCACAAAGATAGGTTTTGGGCTGCAATCTCTTTCGTTATTTTATGAACATTCCCGCCATTGAGAGCATTTTTCACCACTAAGAACACTAAGAGCAACAAGCTTCACTAAGCTATTCCGTTTCAACACAGAGAGCACAGAGTTAATAGAGTTCCACAGAGTTTTCATCTTCATTCATAACTCATAATTTATAACCCATAACTATTCTTCATCTTTTTTCCCTTTCTTTCATCTTTTTGCACTTTTCAGGGGGGATGGTATTCGTTAATTTACTGATTATCACACTGTTTTATTTTTCACCATTTTTGCACTAAAGGGCAATTATTTTCGTCATTTTTTGCCACTAATTAGTCCTTATTCCGATTCCTTTTCACCACAGATTATCCAGATTTTCACAGATTTTTTCTCTTGGCGAACTTTGCGTATTTCCTTGGCGAGCCTTGCGGTAAAAAACGTAACCGCAGAGGTTCACAGAGCAAAATATACGCAGAGAACCGCAGAGTCTTTAATTATTCATATTAATAGCCTCTCCTTTGGAGAGGTTGCTGTTTCTCCAACAATTATGTAGTCCCGATTTTATTCTCGGGAGGTGAGGCACACCACAAATTTACGAATAGCTATTCTTGGGCTGGCAAAAATGGGATGTGGGTTTTCAACAGGGCGAAAACTTTACCTTTATACTATAAAGAGTCGCTTATATAATACCGCAACCTAATATACTTTACTAAATGCTTAATCCAGGAAATTATACTCTAGAAGCTTATGCTCATATTCTTAACACTAATAGGTCGATTCTCAAATTAAACCCGATTATTGAGAAGTTTGGATATCACTTTCTTTGTGTTGATGCTTCTGAATTTGAAAAAAACTACTCTGAGATACTTAACGTTCCTAAAAGTACAGATCGCCCGTTAACTATTATTATTGGGAGAAAGCAGCATGGAATATCCCATGAATTACATCACGTAATTGTTCATAATCCGGCTTTTGGGCAAATGTTTTTGCATTTAGAATATCCAGAAATTATTCTATTAAAGAAGACAGATAGTTTTAATATAACAGAATACAATGACTTTCTTATTGAACGTGAGATGTTTGTTTCTTTTCATTCTTTCACCTCTGACCTTTTGCTTCAACTAAGACTTTACAAAACTGGAGAAATTAGATGCAGTCAATATTTTCAAATAACATCCGTTACACGCCAAATCTCGTTTAGAAAAACTGAGATTTCTATCGGGTCGTCCGGCAATTATGAGATAACTGATGATGATGTAGAAAAATTATCATCCATACTAAAATCAAAATATGAATCAAACTCATTAACCGAACTCGCCTCTAAAAACTTCAATATTGTTTATGATATTCCTGATGGTAGAATACGTTTCATTACTTTAATGACATGTTTAGAAAGTTTATTTAATCTTGGTAAAGATCAGATTGCCCATACAATAGCCAGGCACTTATCAATAATACTATCTAATGACCAAGAACAATTTAAAGAGCATTATAAAAGGGTTAAAGAATTATACAATAAGAGAAACGCTATTGTCCATGGTGGTGAATATAAAGGTAATTTAATACAGGATTATTTAGATTTATCGGATAAAGTTAGAAATGCAATTAGTTATTGCAATAATCCTAAATGGTCTAAGGAAAAACTTTTTGAAGAATTAAACTCCCGTGGTTTTTGATGTTTCAATAGACAATAAATCAAGTTCTTTATATTTTCACTACGGATTTCATATTTCAAAATAATAATAATTACTCACCCTACCCTCTCTACAATAGAGAGGAAAACACATGGGCTGTTCTTTAATCCACGGGTTAAAACCCGTGGCTACAAACATTTATCCCCGTTGGGAATTTAATAATGAATTGATTCCATAGTTCAAAGCCCCTTCAGGGTCCCGATAGCTATCGGGATGGGGTCGTAACGAATACAGCACGACAAAATCCTCCCCCCCCCGCAACGAGCACGGGACTGCAAAATTTATGAAAGAAGAGCATGCCCCCTCTAGCGGGGGACATAGTTTGCGTCTTAGCGACTTTGCGGTAAAACGTAATTTTTAATTCGTAATTCTTAATTGTTTTTCCTTCCCAGCACCCCCAACAAAAACGGAATAGGAATAATAAAGTAAGATATATCAGCAAAGGACATGTAAAAGGTATTTGTCCAGCCATCTTTTACAATGTGGAAGCCAAAATAAAGGGCTACTACCAGCAATAACACCATACCCGAAAAGAATATAGCCTGCCTATTATCCTTTGCCAAAAAGCCCATACCCAAAGCCAGTATTGGGAACAGGAAATTAAGCCAAAAAGGGATGTAAGAAAGCGATTCGGTTTGAAAGGGATTACTCTTTATAAAATCGGTAGGGTATAAAATGTACAAAGGCAAGAGCGTAATGAGTAATGCTAGTAAGGTTACAAAGCCCCACAAAATAATGCGAGGCAGCTTTACCTTTTGTTTAATAAAGTAAATACCATACAAACCCAATAACAACACATATATAAAACGGGTAGATAATAGCAGTCCGCCGAACAAACCCGCCAAAATAAGATTGCGGGGTTTATCTATACCCTTAGTCAATAGCCAGTCGGCATATATATACCACAACACCGATACAAAGAATACCGTACTGCGTGCAAAGATCTCCCACAACATAAATGGTGAGAACATGAGTATGAAGAGGGCAAAAGTATAATCGGTATTTTCTTTTTTGCCTTTCTTAACTAAGTAAACAGTTAGCAATACCAAAGCCAGTAAAGGCATGTAGCCAATTTCTTTAAGCAGGTAAAAAGGGTATGCCATTACAAAATACACGGGCAATGGCCCTGGTAAATTGCTCATGTTCGAGCGCACTCCATATGGGTATGTGCCACTTTTTAGCGCATCGAAAAAGGTATATATCACACTCCATCGGTCCACATTTAGCTTCTCAACCGGGAAGCGGCTAAACCCAACTACGGAACCAACACATACCAATGCCAATGATAAAAACACCGCGCTAATAGGTATAGTATTTGCGCCTTTGTTCCATACCCTATAAATAGCCGCCAAAGCAACCAGGTAAACGAGTATAACGGGGATGGTATAGTTGGTATAACGTACCAGGTACTTACCCAAAAACAAAGCATTGGTAAACCCAATAACTGCCACTATGGCCATATTGCGTTTTTGGTAAGTATGGGTTATACCCGACATGTGTAATGGTTTGTGTTGCAAAAGTAGAACAAATTACTCACCATGCCTTCTCTATAAAAGCCCCTTCAGGGTCCCGATAGCTATCGGGATGGGGTCGTAACGAATACAGCATGACAAAATCCTCCCCCCCGCAACGAGCACGGGACTGCAAAATTTATGAAAGAAGCAGCATGCCCCCTCCAGCGGGGGACAAAGCAACCTCAATATTTCGTTTACCACTCACCATTTACCATTCACCACTACTCCAAAATCCTTATTTTTGGGCTACAGGTTACAACCATGGGAGATATTGTTTTTTGCGCGTTTTATTTGCTCCTTTTCTCATTCATTATTTTGCAGGCGCGGTTATTTAAGCTGCCGGGTGTAAATACTAAGCTGCCCCTAATTACCTTTTACCTTAAACTGGTATTTGGCGCTGCCCTGTGGTATATATATACCCACCATTATAAGAACAGGTACTCGGCCGATATTTTTAAATACTTCGACGACAGTAAGTATATGTACCAGTCGATACACCGCGACACTGCTGACTTTTTCCGTATGCTGTTTGGTATAGATGATTCCGGTCCACGTATACAGGGTTATTACCAATCGATGGTAAGTTGGGTAAACGGGCACAACAGCACCCTGTATAATAACAGCCATTTAATAATACGGCTTAATGCTGTGTTAATGCCTTTTTCGCAAGGGCATTATGCGGTGCATGTGTTGTTTTTTTGCTTTATAGCATTTGTGGGTTTAACCTTTCTTTACAAAGCCTTCTACCCCTACCTGGCCGGTAAAGCCACCTTACTTTTTGCAGCTATTTTTCTTTTCCCATCGGTGTTATTATGGAGTTCGGGTATTTTAAAAGAGAGCCTTGTTTTTATGGGCCTGGGGCTTTCTATCTATTATTTCCGCAGGATATTGGAACCTAAAAAAACGAATCAATTAATTAACGTATTGCTTTTTGTGGCGGGCATTTCATTATTGTTCGAAGTAAAGGCATATGTATTGCTTTGCATTATACCGGGCTTTATTTCAGAAACGCTTATTAGCAAAGTAAAAATAGCCGCAAGCCGCCCCTGGTTGACTTACCTAGTTGTAGCCGCTGTTTATTTAGGCATTGGCTTAAACGTAAATAAGGTTAATAAAAACGAAGATCCGTTAAGGACCTTATCGGACAAGCAAAAGGAATTTAACCGTTTGGCTAAGGGTGGCATTTACCTGCAACAAGCCAATAACGAATACCAGTATGCCTATGTATCGGCTGACGATTCGGTAAACATTTTGCCTGCCAACAAATTTGCCGACAGCCTGCTTAAATACAATGGCATACAGTACCTCACAACTTCTGCCTTCTGCTATGCCGAAGAAACCGGGAAAAGAATTGCCCCATACACATTGCGAAACGGAACCAAATTCAGGCTCATCCGTTCCCTGCACGAAGACACCCTAAATATGGTAGCAATAGCCGATACTCCCGTTTACCGCCTCGATACATATATAGAACCGGCCAAAAGCGCCGTGTACATTCCGCCAATACAACCAACCGTTACCGGCCTAATAACCACCATACCCAATGCTTTATTAATTGCCCTAATACGACCCTACCCGAGTGAAATAAGTTCGAAGGCCCTGCTTATTTACACGGCAGAAAACCTGTTTATACTGCTGCTTATAATCTTATCGTTAGTATTTATTAAACGGCAGAACCCTAACAACCCTATAGCATTATTTTGCCTTAGCTATTGCATGTTAATGCTAATATTAATAGGTGTTTCAACCCCCATGTATGGTGGTATAGAGCGTTATAAGTCTGTGGTAATACCTTTTATGCTTATTTTGCTCCTTCTGATTTATGATAAGGATAAGCTTAACCGACTACTGAAAAACAAAAAATAGATACTCACCCCCTGCCCCTCTCTATAATAGAGAGGGGTGAGATGAAAGACAAGAAAACACAAAAGGAACAAAAAGATAATACTCACCTGCCTACTCGATGATATAGAGGGGTGAAATGAAAGATAAGTAAGAACGTAAATGAACCAATAAAAACATACACACTTCTTTCCCCTCTCTACGGGTAGAGAGGGGCGCAGGGGTGAGTATGAAAAACAAAAAATAGATACTATGGCATTTAACAGTAAACACCTTTTTCAACGAAAATCGCACCAGCAAATTCTCGACCGCTTAGAGGAAGATGCACATGCAGGTGGTGGTATGAACAAGGTATTGACCGTACGTGACCTTACAGCATTGGGAATTGCAGCTATTGTGGGTGCGGGTATATTTTCAACCGTGGGTAAGGCTTGCTTTGATGGCGGACCGGGTGTAATTTTCCTGTTCATTATCACTCCTATTGTCTGCGCTTTTTCTGCTTTATGTTATGCCGAATTCGCTTCCCGTGTTCCTATTTCGGGTAGCGCTTATACCTATTCTTATGTTGCTTTTGGCGAGTTAACCGCCTGGATAATTGGCTGGGCCCTTATTATGGAATATGCCATAGGTAATGTGGTGGTGGCCATATCGTGGTCGTCGAACCTAAAAACGCTGCTGCAAAACCTGGGTATGAATATACCCGACTATTTAAGCATGAGCTTTTTTGAGGTTAAAAGCGGCAATACCGAATTTATGAGACTTACTGAGAGCCATGGCACCATTACCCCTGACCTTACCGCCTACCATAACCTTTGGGTTAATGCTCCCCATTTGGGTAGCATACCTATCATACTCAACTTCCCTGCACTGGTTATTACCTTTTTAATTACATGGTTGGCATTTGTAGGTATTAAAGAATCGCGCACAGGCAGTAACCTGATGGTGGCCTTTAAACTATTGGTGGTATGTGCAGTAATTGCAATCGGTTTCTTTCATATAAAACCGGCCAACTGGACCCCTTTCCTGCCTAATGGTATGGGTGGGGTTATGAAGGGCGTATCGGCAGTATTTTTTGCCTATATAGGTTTCGATGCTATATCAACCACCGCAGAAGAATGTAAGAACCCACAGCGCGATTTGCCAAAGGGTATGATGTACTCGCTTATTGCCTGTACGGTGCTTTATATTTTGCTGGCTTTAGTGTTAACCGGCATGACCAAGTATACTAATTTGAACACAGAATCGTTTTTAGCTAATGCGTTCAACTCAATTGGTATGTATTGGTTAGGTGGTATAATAGCATTAAGTGCTGTGGTTGCAACTACCAGTGTTATGTTGGTGTTTCAGTTAGGCCAGCCTCGTATATGGATGAGTATGAGCCGCGATGGCCTTTTGCCTCCGGCTTTTAAACGTGTTCACCCTAAGTTTAAAACACCTTCATTCGCAACTATAGTAACCGGTTTATTGGTAGGTATACCTGCCATGGTCATGGATTCGAACTTTGTTACCGACCTTACCAGCATTGGCACTTTGTTCGCCTTTATTTTGGTTTGTGGTGGTATACTGGTGCTTAATAAAGATAAGAGCGGCCCAAGGCCTAAATTTAAAGTGCCTTACATCAATGGCAGGTTCCTATTACCGCTCATATTTATTGCCATTATTGTCATTTTTCAATATGCTTCACCGGGCACACTATCCGATTTCTTTAACCTGAACGGCATAGCCAAAGCCGAGAATATCAGTTACTCTGATGCGTTTATTGAACGTATACCTTACTTTGTGTTCCTGATAATCTGTTCGTTAATGCTTGTATTCTCAATCTTACGTAAACTATCGCTTATACCGGTGTTGGGTGTGCTGTCGTGCTTTTATTTAATGACACAGCTGGCAGTAGTAAACTGGGCATGGTTCGCTATATGGCTGCTGATAGGCTTGGCAATATATTTCGGTTACGGCGTTAAGCATAGTAATTTACGAAAGCTAAATGCGTAAATTTGCCCTGTGCTAAAAGGCAAATTTTGACCTTTATGATAAAAATGTGTCGCTTTTTATTTGCAGGTATGCTTATACTTATGGCGGCCCATGTTAGCGCGCAGTCTAAGTCTGAATCTTATTTGTTCCACTTTAACCCTTTTAAGCCCGAAACTGCCGGAGGACCACAGCATGGCCGTACCGTTAAAGTAAGGTTTGATGCCGGGCTTACCTCACAATATTACTCAAACGACCCGCATTATACCACAGGTACCGAAGGCGACGGGGCTTATACCCTTGGCCTGAAAATTGAAATACCCATTCAGCAGAACGCCGATATTATTGTTGGCCCTGACTTTATGCACGAGAATTTCGATTTCGATTCCTATTTCTTTTCTACAGGCTACTCTTTCCTTTATAATGGTGATCTTTATTACAACCATGCCATAGAAATGGATGAACTACAAATACCTATTTTATATAAGATCAATTTTTCATCGGAAACCCGGAATATAAAAAACCTTTATGCCACCTTTGGCTGGATATTCCGCTATGTGTTTTACAACAACGCCCTAGTTACCAATGTAAACTCAGGCAAATTTGTATGGGAAGGGCAAGACGATATTACAAGTGCTTTCCCACTTATATCACCCCAGGGTAGCGGCGGCATAGAGGCCAGCCTGGGCTATCAGCATAACACGTTACGGAATGGCAATGCCTGGTTCTTCGAAATTGAATACAGGTATGGAGTATCTCCTTTTATATATTCAGGTAACGGAGAAGGTTCAAATAACGTAGAATTTTCATTAAATACATTATCCTTTAAATTGGGCCTGCGCCTTTAATTTGACGTGAATAACAAATCATTTGCAAGGGAATTATTTTCGCTTCTGTTGTGGGTGTTCGTTGTTGTATTTATCCTTATGAATTTTGTTGGTTCGTTCTCTTATATCACATCCAGTTCAATGGAAGGTGAGGTTGAATCGGGTGACCTGGTATGGGTAAACAAATTGGCCTACGGCCCGCGTTTGATACAAACGCTTTTATCACTGCCATTTTCAGGTAACCGATTACCTTTCACAAAAAACTCACCATCATACTCCACCTGGATTGAACTTCCTTATTTGAGACTGCCCGGTTATACGCATATAAAACGAAACGATGTGGTTGTGTTTAACTACCCTATGGAATTGAACCTGCCGGTTGATAAAAGAAACAATTATATGAAGCGATGCGTGGGCATGCCCGGCGATACATTACAAATATTCGACAGAGATATTTTTATTGGAAAGAAGATGCTTGACGGCCTGAGTAATTACCACTATTCCTATTTAATACAAGCCACTACCGATACATTACAGACTTATGCCAATAACCATTTACATATTGAAGAGACGGAAGTTGGTACAAATGCCAAGGAATATATTTTTATGATGACCAGGGCCCAGGCCGATTCGTTGCGTAAACTTCCCTGCGTTACTTCAGTTGTCCCAAATACCGCCACATATACATCGAATGTACTTTTCCCAAAAGACCCGCATTTTTTATGGACCGATGATGATTACGGGCCCATAGTAATTCCTAAAAAGGGAGCAACAGTTCGTTTGAATATTGACAGCATAGCACTGTATGAAAGAATAATACGCGACTATGAACATCATAAACTCGAAACAAAGAATGATTCGATTTATATTGATGGAACATACGCCACACATTACACCTTTAAAATGAATTACTATTTTATGATGGGCGATAACCGCGACAACTCTATTGATTCGCGCTATTGGGGTTTTGCACCCGAAGACCATATTATAGGCAAAGGCTCAATGGTTGTATTTTCTGCAAATCCGGGTCCCAGGGGCCAGTCGTTATGGAAACGGATAAATATACATCGCTGGTTTAACTGGATACATTAATTCTTATTTTTATACTGTATGTCGACCATAAAACCTTTTAAAGCCATAAGGCCCGTAGCTGATAAAGTAGCCCGGGTAGCATCGCACGCGGTTGAAAGGTATTCAGCCTCCACTATTCAAAATATAATTGCTTCTAATCCGCATTCATTTTTACAGGTTATTAATGCGGGCCGTGTATATAAAGAGAATTATACCGACCAGTTACATGCCATAAAAAGTAAGTTCGAAGAATTCAGGAACAATCATGTATTCGAACAAGACAAGGAACCCTGCTTTTATATTTACAGACAAACAAAAGATGGCCGCTCGCATATTGGCATTATAGCACTCGCTTCGGTTGAAGAATACGAAAAAGGCACAATAAAAATTCATGAACAAACTCTTGCCGAACGCGAAAAGAAACTAAAGGAGTATTTAACCATTTGCGATTTTAATGCTGAACCGGTTTGCCTTACTCATCCTTACCATAATGATCTGCATTTGTTTTTAACGGAAAGATCAAAGGGCGTTCCGCTTTATAATTTTGAAGCTGATAATATTCAGCATACTGTTTGGAAAGTATCTGATGCGGAAGGACTGAATAAAATAGAGTCTGTTTTCAAAACAATTCCTAATTTATATATTGCCGATGGCCACCATAGGGCTGCTTCATCAACCCTGCTTGCCAGAGAGGAGAGAAAAAGAAACAACTCACATTCAGGCACCGAAGCATATAATTTTTTTATGGCCGCTTTTTTTGCCGATACCGAGCTAACTATTTTCAATTTCGATCGCATGGTTAGTACACTCAATAACCATACACACGAATCGTTCTTTAAAGAACTAGAAAATAATTTCGAAATAACACACTGCGGAAAACAAGTTTGCAAACCTTCTTCAGCCAAAGAAATTAGCCTTTATACAGATAAACAATGGCATCTGTTAAAAATAAAAGAACATATAAATATTGGGGCTGACCCTGTAAGTAGTTTAGATGTAAGCGTGCTTTCAAACTTTATTTTGGGGCCTATTTTGAACATTACTGATTTGCGAAATGACAAAAGAATATCATTTATTCCCGGTGTAAAGGATATAGAAGAGATTCAGAATAATGTTGATACCGGTAAAATGAAAGCCGCCTTCTGCCTCTACCCTATTTCATTTATTGAATTAAAAGCGGTTGCTGATATTGACAAAGAAATGCCTCCAAAATCTACGTGGATAGAGCCCAAATTTGAAAGCGGCTTACTAATATATAGCTTAAGCTGTTAGAACTTAGAGCGGGTACGCCTGTGGAAAGCTGAAGGAGAGTATGTTACCGTTAAAAAGGTAAACATATAGGTATCATTGTGCTTATAGTCTCCACGTTCCTGACCAGCATCGTCAGGCTGAATATCGGGCTGGTTAATAGTATGTAAAGAAGGGTCGGCAAAATAAGCGGCTATAGGGCCATATTGAGTTAAAATAGCACTATTACTATAATATTTATTGTGAGTATCATCAATATAATCGCTACCTGTCCATAACCTGTCAGAAATTTCCAGACCTATAGTGAAATTCGGAGTTATGTTGTATTTAAACCCTAAACCCGCAGGAATACAAAGCGCTACTTGATTATACTCAGGCGGGCCACCGGGCATTCCTTCGCCTTCGGTATGTAATGGCCTTAAATTATACCATGCACCATTATTTCCATACTGTCCCTGAGGGTTAAAGTAAAATCCGCCTATGCCCAGAAAAATATACCCATCTATATTAAAACGCTTAAACCCCTTAGCATGCTGAATATGATAACGGTGGCCTATGTGGCTACTTTTATAAAAGAAATATTCGGCCTGAGCTGATAGCTCCATTATTGGAGATCTGAAATTAATATTTCGGTTATGCCTGTATTCTTCACTACTATAAGCATCGTTACCCGAAACCATGCCTCCGGTAAATGCAGCCTTTACAGAAAAATCAGAATTAATAAAATAACGGTAACCTATCATACCCGCATAACGAATGGCCTGTGGGTTAAAATCTTCAAGAAAATGAGTACCAATGTTAGGTGAACCACCCACATCGCCTAAAAACTGTGATGGCCCTGCGCCAAACACCCACTCATTGTGAGCGCCATTACGCTTATAAAAATATTGAGCCTTTACTGAGAAAGACATCAATATTACAGCTATACAAAAACAGATATAAAAATAGCTTTTCCTCATCTGAGCAAAGATATAAACTTTTGGATTAATAATAGCATTTTTTGCCTCTAAATCGGTCAATATCTATTGATTCTGTAATATTTCTTATCAATTGTTATGATTTATTGAGGTCAGCGAAAGAGAATCCATGGTGCCTGTATATATTCTCTATATGATTAATTTTAGCCCAATGAAAAAGCCTGTAAGAAATTACTTTTTACTACAAACAACTGAAATAAAATAATTATCAAACCCAATAAAACAAATTGCTATGATTGAAACAAACATGATACCGCTGTATGTACGAATTGTAGCCCGCGTATTTGCCTTAGCAAACGTAGGCTACGGAGTTGTCGGGTATTTTAAACCGGCACAAATATTTGAAAACAGTGCTGAAGGAGTTGATGTAAAAGGGAAAGGTGCCAGATACGCGGGATACGAATATGCATCAAGAAATCTTTCTATTGGAATTGGACTACTTATAGTTGCCGCAATAGGCTCTCCGCAGGCAATTGTAACGGCAACAGCTATCAGAGCGCTTATAGAAATTCAATCGATGCTTATAAATATATCGCTCAAAAAATTTAACGAAGGTTTTATAACAGCCGCCGTATTTTTAGCCCTTGAGCTATTTATCATTATAAAAATGTTTGTGTAGAGCAGTAAAAAGGCAATTGGTATTGCTAGTTTATACTAATGCATGTGCCCGAAGAGAGACTCGAACTCTCAAGGATGTAACTCCAACGGCTTCTGAGACCGCAACGTTTACCAATTTCGCCATCCGGGCTTATTAAAGTGAAAAGGTAAAAGCGAAAAGTTTAAAGTATGTTATTTTCTACTTTTCACCTTTAACTTTTAACTTATTCTGTGCCCGAAGCGAGACTCGAACTCGCACACCATTACTGGCGTCACCCCCTCAAAGTGATGCGTCTACCAATTTCGCCATCCGGGCATTTAAAAGAACATGCTAAAAAAAACAGGGTGCAAATATAAAAACAGATTGTATATAAGCGGCAAATTTGTTTTGCGGCCTATTTTTCACGAAAAACCGCGCCTGCTCTTAACTTCCTCATAGGCTTCCTGTATCTGCTTGAATTTCTCTTCCGAAGCTTTTCGTATATCTTCTCCCAAATGGGTTACGCGGTCAGGGTGGTTTTCGAGCGCCATGCGTCGGTATGCTTTTTTAATTTCTTCGTCGGTTGCATCTGGGCTAACACCCAATATTTCATAGGGCACATTGCTATTAACAGCCTTGGCACCACGTCCTGCAAACATTGCCCCTATCGATCTCATATCGACCTGAGAGATACCCAATAGCATGGCAATACGGTTTAAAACCTGCATTTCGCCATTCGACAAACTGCCATCGGCCATAGCCACGCCAAATAAATAGTGCAGCAATTGCAACCTGGCCTGATAAGCCATTTGATGGCCAAGCGGAATGCAAATGGTTTCGAGGGGTACCCTGCGCTTAAGCATATCACGCAAAACAAGCAGGTATTCTTTTGTCTTATCAACCCCAAACTGGCGCACAAAAAATGCTTTTACGTAATCAAGCTCTGGCCTGGTAGTAGCTCCGTCGCTCTGCATTACAGCAGCAGAGAGCGCGAGCAGGCTCATATGAAAATCGCCCGTTGGGTTATGCCAGCCGCCGCTTGTATTGGCACTCTGGCTTTTGTCAGAACTTGCAGAAGAAATATAGCCGTCAATTAAAGAGCCCAGCAAAAAGCCCGCAATTGCTCCATCGAAATGGCCAATTAAGTAACCGAATATGGTGCCGAATATTTTACCCGAATTCCTAATCATACACTAAAGAGCTGCAAAAGTAAGCTTGTTTTGCCTAGCCTTTTCAACATTTCTTAAATTGCTATCTTTATCGTCTAAAACGCTTTATATGGAAAGTTTTGTGCTCTTACTCGAAATATTATTACCTGCCGTTGTAGTAGGCGCTATTGCTTACCTTATTATACGTAGTTACCTTAACTACGAAGAAGGCAGGCAAGCTTTGGAAATTGAAAAATCGAAACAGGATATAATTTTCCCGGTTCGTATGCAGGCTTATGAAAGAATCACTCTTTTACTTGAACGTATTACTCCTGAAAGCCTTATACGCCGTGTGCTTAAAACCAATACCAGCGCACGTCTTTTCCAAAGCGACCTTATTGCCATTATCCGTAGTGAATATGAGCACAACATTTCTCAACAAGTATATGTATCGGCTAATACCTGGAGCATGGTGAAAACTGCTACCGAAGAAACGATAAGGTTAGTAAACATTACAGGTTCTAAACTGCCTCCATCTGCCACCGCATCTGACCTGGCTGAGCAAATCCTTCATATCACTTCACAGGTCAGCAAATTCCCCACACAGGTTGCACTTGAACAAGTGAAGAAGGAATTCTCTCAATACTTTTTAAAGAGTACTACATAGGCCACAATACATCCTTTATGGATTTTTTACCCTTTACCACCAATGACATTCCTATATTGCTGGAATTGCAACCGGAAGGTTGGGATAACCTTACCCCCATATTTAATTATTATTTACGCTCTGATTTCTGCTACCCGGTTAAAATTGTAATTGACGATAAAATAATTGGCACCGGCGTTTCAATTATACACGATGATGTTGCATGGTTGGCCCATATAATTGTGCATAAGGACTACCGCAACAAAGGAATTGGTAAGCAAGTTACCCAATACTTAGTAGATGCTATACCCACCCATTGCAAAACTATTTACCTTATTGCAACCGATATGGGTGAACCAGTTTACAAAAAGCTGGGCTTTATTGCCGAAGCCGACTATGCATTTTTGAATAACGGAAACTTTGGAGAATTTACCGAACCTGAAAACGTAAAGCCCTTTGAGGAGAAATACGAGAGTGAAATACTTGCAATCGATAAGGCCGCTTCAGGAGAAAACAGGGGAATGCACTTTTCGGGCCACCTTCAGGACTCGTTTGTTTATGTTACAAACAATAAAGTAGAAGGATCTTACCTGCCTGCCTTTGGCAATGGGTTAATAGTTGCTACTAACCCTACCGCGGGTATTGAGCTAATGAAACTACGTAGCAAAAGATCAGATACTTTTATTTTACCGAACGACAACAAAGCAGCCATAGATTGCCTTATACAGCACAATTACAACCTTTTTAGAATAGCCAAAAGAATGAGGCTAGGCACCGAAAGGCCCTGGCAGCCCGAAAATATTTATAATAGGGTAAGCGGACAGATTGGCTAACTAGTGCTTAGCGTGTATTTCTACAGATGCTGTAACCGGCCTTGGATTAAAGTAGCCGCCTTTTTCAATTACAACATGCCAAAGTCCGTCGTTAGGAATCTCAAATTCCTGAGACTTTTCTTCGACCATACCACCGCGATAGCTGAATGTTTTATGCTCTTTATATTGCTTATACTGGTAATCGCCAATGAGTAGTACACGGGTAGGCTCGCTTATATGCACAATTACATGAGTACCCTTCTTGGCTTTAAAAACACGATGTAAATATTTCATAGCTACCGGCTAAATAATTAGTTAAAAGCAAATTGGTACAACAAAGAAAACAAAAATTCTTTAAATCTGCACGCCGCCTTTAACTTTATTCTGCTTAGGGTCGCATTTTTTTTCGTAGCCCTGATGGTGGCATTTTACTGAATCGCTGGGACAGCAATGTGGTGAGGGGGCAGGCTGGCAGAAAAAGCCATTGCAAGGTGGCATGCCATACATCTGTATCATTTCATTCACCTGGTTCTGCAACATTTGTTGCATTTTATTAAAGTCCATTACTCCGTATTGTTGTACAAAAGGATAATTTGAATTATCAGGGGTATTTAAAGGCATAGAAAGGAACATCGAATTCATATCCACACCATACTTGCGCATAATTGAATCGACATAGGCGCTCTTATGGCAGCACTTTCCCGAATAAATATAAGTATAAGTAGAATCATAGCTAATAACGTTACCGTTGGCATCAGTCTGCTTATGCACGCTTATATGCAAATTAGGATCGGTACCAGTCGACTGCTGGTTCTGTTCCTGCGCAAAAAGATTACACGAGAAACAAGCCGAAATGACCGCTACAAATGCTATTATGTATGTTTTGGTTCTCATGTTTTAAACTATCCCCTACGCAAATATACTATGCACATAGGGTTCAACGCTTTCCAATCCCGTTAAAAAGTGTTAAACAGCCACCTAAATCAGTTAAAGTAATACCTGTTCCAACAGGCACGACTAAAGCTTTTATAGAAAGAAAAGCCCCCAAATACGGTTACAAACACAGCAGTTATAAAAAATGCAGCCATATAAAACGACTGATAATATTGAACTTCCTCTGAGGTTTTAAACAATGCGGCCGGCACTATAAAAACAATTGGCAATCCTATGATTGTCAGACAAATAAGCAACGACCAAATACTCCTCAATGGGAATGCCAATATCTTTTTGGACCAGCTTAGCCCATTGTTCCATTTATGTACCAGATAGTAATTATGTTCATCAATTTGAGCAAATATCAGGGGCTCATTATTGTGCCTTGGCGTTTTAAAAAAACTTACCGGTGCCACCACTTTAATTTTGCCGGTTTCTCTACCCAATTCCTTTTCAACTCGAGCGATAATAGTCGAGGCATTACCTGGCAACTCTTTCATTTTAAATTGCTGTCCATCTAAAAACCGAAGGCGGTATTGTATGCAAATGCTTTTTATATCATCGGCCGAAAAAACTTTGTTCTTATCCAGTCCCGCAAATGCTTCAGGTAACCTGCCCGGTTTTGCAGCATCACGCAATCGTTTTAATATAAATGCATCGGGTGCAGTTCCCTTTTTCTTAGCTTCTTCAATTTGTTGCATAAGGGTATGCACAGCCTGGGCATGTTTTTGACGCGCCTTGAGCAGTTCAGTTTCTATATCAACCGTTGAAAACATATTATTTATTTGAGATGCAAAGATACACCAAATTGACCTCTCCATCTTAGTCTCAGCCTTAAACTAAAACAATACATTTGCATTTTATTCTTTCACTATGTATACCAGCGAAAATACAATAAGAGTCCGTTATGCCGAAACCGATAGAATGGGTTATGTCTATTATGGCAATTATGCGGCTTATTTTGAAACGGGCCGTGTAGAGGCCCTGCGTGCTTTGGGCCTTAGTTACCGCGAAATGGAAGACAGAGGAATTATGCTTCCCGTATTATCGTACCAGATAAAATATTTTAAGCCTGCTTTCTTTGATGATACCCTTACTATAAAAACCACCTTAAAAGAATTACCTACCGGCACTCGCCTATCGTTTCATTACGAAATGTGGAACGATAAAGGAATACAAATTAACGAGGGCGAAACAACTCACGTGTTTGTTAAGATAGATGGTGGCAGGCCTATTACCGTGCCTCAGGAGGTTATTGATAAGCTGGCTCCTTTTTTTAAGAGTTAATTCTTAAGAACTCTCTAGAGTTATTTCAATTTGGGCGTTACCCTCGTTCCTCGGGTCGGGCTATACGTTACAAGTCCTCACTACGTTCCGGGCTTTCCACTGCTATCCCTAACGCGAAAAACTATTTTAACACATTGCTTAAATCGTATTTCCCATAATTAGAAGACATTATTCCAGCTTTATTAGGAACTACATTATCTGAAGTAACAAAATACAATTGCCTTTCATATAAAACGTATGGAGAATGCTCCAATCCTCTAGTAGAAGCAAAATACAGTTCTTTATCATCAAACACCCAATAGGTACCAGCCATAACCCATGGAAGCCACGATTGTTTGTTCTTATGATATACTTTATGAATGTCTTTATCTATACAAACTACCGTATCCAACTTACCCCATAGATTGATAATAATATGCCTCCTGTTATGGTCTTTAGTTGTATCCTTTTTCAATTCAAAGGATAAGTATAGCTTTTGAATAGTATCAGGTAAGGCATTGAAAGATAATTCCGCTCTTGGCTGGTCATTTATTTTAGTTGTCTGACATGAATAGAGGCTTGCCCCCAACAATACAACAATAAATATCCTAAACACATTTTTCATTATAGCCATTGATTTAAGCCTCTATCTTCAGGTAATCTTGCAATATGTCCTTAATATTCGGATACATGTTCTCCATGTAATTTTTTATTTGAGCCGGTTTTGCCCAAACAGCCTTTTCAATACCTTCTTCTTTTTGCGGTACAGGTTCTTTATCAAAAGTGGTATTCATCACAAACCATTTGCTGTGCTTTAGCATAAACCAGCCTTCATCTTCGTAAATATGGTAACTCTTGGTCAGTGGGCTTACAATACTTAAGCCCGATACTCCGCACTCTTCTTCTACTTCTCTCATGGCTGCCATCTCATCGGTCTCTTTCTTCTCCAACTTGCCTTTAGGCAGATCCCACTTCCCCTTACGGAATATCAATAAATACTCTCCGTTAGCGTTTTGAACAAGCCCGCCTGCGGCCCCAACCTTTACAAACATCGACTTGAATTTGTTCCATAAGCCCTTCGCATGGCCTTCCATCCAAATGCTTTTAACATTATCATCATCCCTGAATTTTTCCCACTCCTGCCTTACATTAAAGGTGCCGGTAAGCTTCTTGCTTATCTTTTTTTGGAGAACAGGTTGAATTTCAGACCCAATACATATTAGCCTGTTATTATAATAAACTTTATACATTTGCATCATGATACAGAATAAGGATTCAGCCCGCAAAATTGCGGATTTTTTACTCCAAATCAAAGCAATAAAACTACAGCCCGATAAACCTTTTACATGGTCGTCAGGCATTAAGTCACCTATATATTGCGATAACCGCAAAACCCTGTCGTACCCTAAAATACGTACTTACCTGAGACAACAGTTTACCAGCGTAATTCAGGAACAGTATGGCAAACCTGATGTAATTGCAGGTATTGCTACCGGAGGCATTGCCCACGGAGTATTAGTAGCACAAGATATGGGCCTGCCATTTATTTATGTGCGCAGCGCTGCAAAATCACACGGTACCGAAAAACTTGTTGAAGGAGAATTTGAAGCCGGCCAATCGGTTGTGCTTATAGAAGATTTAATATCTACCGGTGGTAGTAGCTTGAAAGCAGCTGAAGTGTTGAGAGAAGAGAAATGCCTGATAAAGGGTATTGTTTCAATTTTCGACTACAACTTAGGCATTGCTGAAGATAATTTTAAGAAAGCCAAGATCAATATAACCTCACTCTGCGATTACAACACCTTAATTCAACGCGCACTTGAGAGTAATTATATTACCGATAAAGATCTGGCTCCTTTAGAAGAATGGGTGAAGAACCCTGAAGGCTGGAAAAAGTAGTTACGTTTACTTATTCCTTACTACTTATTCCTTGATACTAATTAGGGCGTTCCCCTCGTTCCTCGGGTCGGGCTATCCGTTACAAGTCCTCACTCCGTTCCGGGCTTTTCACTGCTATCCCTAACGCAAACAGCCCATTTAAAATACGTCAGTAGCAAATATTTTCCAAACCGCCTCAACTTTTTTCTTTGCCTGATATTGACAATGTTTAGAGAAATGGTTCTCTTTTAAAAATTGTCTAATACTTAATTGTAGGCTATCTAATTTATTCCTATTAAGTAGTGTCACCTCTTTTCCATCATACTTGAAAAACTTAACATGACCGTAATGGTCGGCATATACGTTATAACCATACACCCCTACACTATCTTTTCTCCTTATCTCAATAGCTTGAATATACAACACCTCTCCATTAGTGTCATTTCGAAATGCTTCATCTTTCTCCTTGATATAATTCGTAAAAAGCTTTACTTTAATTGAATGGCGATCCGCAATAAAGGCTTTTTCATTATGAACACCCATATATTCATAAGAACATCCTGCCAAAACAAGAGCGAGTAGAATGGTTATTATAAACTTCATGAATCTAAATATAGCAAAATCGGCTATACTTACTTCCCTATCACTTCTTTATAAAGGTTCTCATACAAAGGGAGTATGTTCTTTATATCATACTTTTCGGCTTGCTTGTGAGCATTTTCTTTAAACTCCTCCAACACTTTTTCATCGCCTAAAATATGAATGGCATTTTTTGCCATATCTTCCACATCGCCAACGTTACTTAGCATACCTGAAAAGCCTTGCTTGTTGATCTCGGGCAAACCACCTGTGTTGGTAGATATAACAGGCACACGTGCTGCCATAGCTTCTAAAGCCGCCAATCCAAAACTTTCTGTTTCAGATGGCAATACAAATAAGTCAGCTACAGCCAAAATACCATTCGGGTCAACAAGTTTACCCAGTGATAATATTTCTGCACAGGTATCCAGTTCGCGGCAAAGCCTGTCAATATTGCTTCGCTCAGGACCATCACCCACCAGTATCAACCTCGATGGAATTTTTTTGCGAACTATATCAAACATTTTAAGTACATCCTCTACCCTCTTCACCTTACGGAAGTTAGATACATGCACCAGTATCTTTTGCGTATCTGATGCATACAGCGCCCTGTCCTTCTTAGCTTTCACAAAATCATATTGGTCAAGCTGAATGAAGTTAGGAATGACACGAATGTCTTTCTTAGCTACGTTTCTGAAATAGAAATAAGTATCCTGTTTCAGGCTTTCTGATACTGCAGTTACCGCATCCGATTCATTAATGGCAAATGAAATGGCGGTTTCAAACGAGGCATCTTTACCTACGAGTGTAATATCGGTACCGTGCAGGGTTGTGATAAATGGCAGAGAAATATTCTCTGCGGCTAACATCTGTTTGGCCATATAGGCTGCCGATGCGTGCGGTATAGCGTAATGCACATGTAACAGATCGAGCTTATTGTATTTAGCAACCTCTACTATTTTATTGGCAAGCGCTAATTCATAAGGTGGGTAATCGAACAAAGGATAATCGGAAATGGTAACCTCATGGTAAAATATATTACCCGAAAACACGCTCAACCTTACCGGCTGGCTATAGGTTATAAAGTGAACATTGTGGCCATTTTGTGCAAGCGCTTTGCCCAATTCAGTGGCTACAACACCACTACCGCCAAATGTAGGATAGCAAACGATACCTATGTTCATAGACTATTTTTTATTTATCGCATCGTAGACAGCCTGGGCTATCTTAGTTCTAATGCTCAGCTTTGCCAGCTTATTATCATCAGAACCCGATGCTACTCTGTTTGATAAAAATACGTAAACTAAATGATATTTAGGATCGACCCAGGTATAGGTTCCTGTAAAACCATAATGCCCATAACTTTCTGCCGATGCCGATGCACAAGCAGGGCTTTCTTTCGTGGTATCCGTCTCAGGTTTATCAAAACCTAATCCGCGGCGGTTTCCTTTATCACAATAGACACACGATGTAAATAATTTTACCGTGGCACTATCTAAATATCGAACACCACCGTACTTACCATAATTCAAATACATCTGCATTAACACAGCTAAGTCATTAGCATCACTAAACAAGCCTGCATTACCGGCAACTCCACCTAGCATCGCAGCGGACTGATCGTGCACATAACCCCTTAATAACTGCTTACGGAAAACACTGTCATACTCCGTTGGAATGATGCGTGACTTGGCAATATGGTATAACGGATGATAACCCATAGTTTGTAAACCTAAAGGTAGGTAAAAGTTCTTCTGCACATAAGTATCAAAAGGTATACCACTAATGTTACTCATGATGTTGGCCAGCAATATAAATCCAAGGTCGCTGTATTTATAAACAGGCTTCTTATCTACGGGAGATTTTAATATTTCCGCAATGATGCTGTCCTTATAATCTTTGCGGATGAACATGTGCGCTGCAACCGGGTAAGGATATTGGGCAGAAGAATCGGAGCTATATATTCCGGGCCTCAAGCTCTTACCAACCATTGTTTCTTTCCAAAAGAAGATAGATGCAGGTAAGCCGGCTTGGTGCATCAATATATCTTCTATCACCATTTTCTTTTTATTGCTCTTAGCTGCAGATGGCATTAATACAGGCAAAGCAGAGCCTAACAACATTTTATTCTGGTAATATATTTTCATGAAGGCAAGTGTGGTGGCTGCGATCTTGGTGATCGATGCCAAATCATACACATCATTCAGCTTTACATGATTGGTGTCTTTATAATTCTGATAACCGAACGCTTTATTATAAATCACCTTGCCATCTTTTGCCACTAACACTACACAACCAGGGTAAGCATGTTGCTGTATGCCATAATTAGCGAGCGAATCAATTGCTTTTAGTTTATCTGCATTAATGCCATCTTCTTCAGGTACTGTATATTCCATGCGGGTTGGCTTGGTAACCATGCCATACCCACGTTGATAGAATAGTGAAGCTGTAACCGGTAATTTACCGTGTGTCCCTATTCCACCGAATATCATTTGTGCAGCATAGTCCTCGGTATATGGCGTATCCTGGTATGACATACTAAGTGCGATTGCCTTTCTTACAGCAGGCAGGTAATTAAGTATGTATGGATCAGAAAAGAAGTTAAGTACTGTTGGATAATTATGCACTACCGTATCGAGCAGCTTAATGGCTTCGTGGCTAATGCCAAATGTATCTTGCGGGTGCAGTTTCGTATGGTTAACACCTACTATCACCATGTTGAATGCTTTCAGTTTTTGATACACCACACCAATAATACTATCGTTGGTATTAAACGGAATATCGAAATGCGTAACATTTGCGTAATCGTTCATACGTGCTTGAAATGCATCAACTGAAGTATCGCCAATAACTAAGGATGCAATACGTAAGGTATCTAATCTCTTAAATGGTAATATCTGACTGGTGTTGCTAAGCAGTGTAATCGTGTTCTTGGCAAAATCGCGGTTAATGATATCAGCGTTACGAGTATTCAGGTCTTTCACCAAGTTGGTCAAGACAATAGGCTTGTAATGATTCAACCCCGCCCAAGCTTTTGCCATTAATATTTTACGGCACCGTGCATCTATCTCTTCTTGTGTTATTTCTTTTTTCTTGATGGCTTTCTTTATCTCCTCGATTGCTTTAGGCACATCTTGTGAGAATAACAAC
>Ga0206861_1030_pt1 | contig 39213 bp, 49 predicted proteins | sample Alteio_BWOrgCont_45_FD_152617 | JGI IMG/M metagenome (GOLD analysis project Ga0206861, IMG submission 152617) | Enriched cells from forest soil in Barre Woods Harvard Forest LTER site, Petersham, Massachusetts, United States -... | ecosystem: Environmental > Terrestrial > Soil > Temperate forest >... | reverse complement strand
TACATTCTAAGTTAATAGCTCCTCAGATAAACTGGGGTGTAAAAAACATTCTGCAATTTCTTGATGATAAGGAGAAATTGTTTCAGTTAGAAATATTTGCTTCAAGAATGGCAACAGAAATGCTATTAAATGGAGGAGACCCTGTTATTGTTCTAAATGAATTGAATAGACTTTTACAATAATGGAAGGCACGATTGAATGTCCACAATGTGGTCAAGACATGCATTTCGACATACTTGATGAAGATGGTGCACATTACGAATGCCCTAACTGTGATTATGAATGGTGTGATACATCTGTAACTACAGAGGAAGTAGATGGTGAAGACTAATAATATTGTACTTATCCTGGAAATTAGTTCTAGTAATTTAACCTATCTATCATTCTAAAAAAATGGCTAAAAAGGAAAAAGGCTACGAAAATCGTGTTGTGGCATTTGTAGATATTCTTGCTTTTAAGGATAAAATAAAGAAAACAGTAGATGCTAATGGAGAACCTATTCAATTGGAAGTAGACTCTATAATTGAGGCTTACGAATCAATTCGGGGTGTTTGGGAGTTGGATTTAGGCAAACATTCACCTGAAATGCGAGCGATAATAAAAAAGGGGAAAACAAAATCGAAGATTATTACAATGTTTTCTGATTGTATCGTTATTTCTTTCCTGGAAAATGAAGAAAGCGAGATATTTTCCACCCTTTTAGAATTGAAATGGATGATAATGAAACTAATATCGCATGGTTTTTTATGCAGGGGCGCTTTAACATATGGGAAACTATTTCATACCAACCAAATGATATTTGGTCCGGCGCTAATAGAGGCTTATGAAATTGAAAGTAAAGCAGCCCTATATCCGAGAATAATTTTGTCGAAAGAGCTAATTGAAATTGCCGGACGTAATCATAGTAAACACTCTCACTCTTCGCATTCAGAGATGGAATATGTAAGAGCATTATTAAAAGAAGATACTGACGGCATGTATTATATTGATTATTTCTTAGGTGCCCAAAGTGAGTTGGATGATCCGGAAAATGATTTCCCCAGCTATATTGAGATGGTTTCAGAAGTTGTGAAATCTGGTATTACTTCGACTAAACCAGAAATAAGAATTAAATATAAATGGATGCAGAAAAAGATTAATAATGTAATTAAAATGGGTAGAAAAGAAGAGTGGTTAGAGACCCTCAGGAAAAAAGGTAACGATGAGTTAGCTGATGCGTATGAATCTTTAGATGAAATCTAAATCATCAAAAAATCAGTCCAATTATTAGTTTTTTATAATCCAAATAAAAGCGTACAATAAAAATATGCCTATAAAAAGAGATATAGAAATTGCACAATATCTTAGTAAAGAAGGAGAGTCATTTAGTATTTCATTGACCACCGAAAATAGACCATTCTTTAATAATTTACCCAATAGTTACTATGCAATTGCTTCTGCTATTTCGCTATGCTGGACTAAACACGCACAACATAATAGGGAGTTTATCGAATATGCTTCTGGGTATATTGATGGCACCACAATGCGGGATCAGAGTATTGCTGCAACTTATTGCGGACGTTTCGGTGTAGAATCTCTGGATGGGGCTCTATCGAATTATAGATATTATTACTCTCGTGTTAGAAACCTTATGCCAGAGTTTAATACATGTTCAGTGCAAGAAATCAATAGATTACAACAACGCCTGTTAGGTGAATTAAATAACTTAAGAAATCAGAGACTAGTCTCCGGAATTGGACCTTGGCTTTTTCTAGGACCATTTAAGATAATTCTTGGCGACCAACAGCGATTATGGAATAATGATGGAATAAATGCAATCATTTTACCAACTGGTATAGAAGTGAATCGTGGTATAGATAGATTAGTTAGTGAACGTTACGGATTTATGGAAGATTTTGATATACATTGGCTAGAAGAAAATACAGGCTCACTTTTAGATGGATATGCAACATGTAGTATGGCACATAACTTCATGTCAAAAATCGCCTCACTTGCTCAGGCATCCATATTACATATTAATAGTGGTTTATGGAAATATGGGAAACAAGAAATTTAATAAAAATACGTTTTTGACAAAATAAAGTATTTAAAGGTTATTAACTAAACTTATAGATATGAATACCAACCCACAAACCCCAAAGAGTCAATGGACAGATATTTTAACTAAGTTCCGTATTCTTATTAATAAAATTCCAAACTCAAAACATATGAGACTGTATTGCCTAACTTACGATGCAAAAGATTATAGAAAAGCCTATAATAAAGATCAAAACACAACCGACGAAAACATAAAAGATCAAATTGTCAATGAATTAAAAAATTTAGGTATTACACATTTCGGATCACCAGTTGCTTCAACAATAATATTTGGATTGAATAACGTTAAACTTAACTCCGTAGACGAGATATTAGTCAAATTGTTTAATAATAAGATATACTATTTTTTGTGTCTAGTTGCTTATGATGCTAAGAACCAAAAACATTTTTACAGATCACATCCGGACAAAGAATTAGAAAAAAACTTTGCAAAATCGTTATAGTTTATATAAAATCCTTATGGTAGATATTGATGGATTGAGGGCATATATTAGCTTACAAAGAAAGATTCTTATCTATTTGCAAATGTTGTTTTATGCATTATGCCTTTGTGCATTTATTGGAATTTATTTGTTGATTGAAAATATTGAAACAGATACAGAAATAATTTATAAAATAGAAGCCGGCATTTTTACTTTTATTTGTGGGTTTCTATTAAAAGAGTATATCTCTAGATGGGAAAAAATCAAGAAGGTTGCAGAGTTATACAAAATGCGAAATAGGCTTATTATCAATTTATTGTCACATCTATCTGTACAGAATAATAACTGTATTGATGAAATAGGAAAAATAGATGAGAAAATATTAAAGATACTCTCCTGATATGTTTAAAGCTTATTATTATTACTATTTTTCTGACAGTGCTTCGGATAAAAATTCGGAGAAAAATAAATTACGTAAAGAATCAGATGAAATTGATAATAAGCTCCGTAAAATCGAACACCAAGGAAGAACTTTTTTGTACTTATCAATTATGCTACTCACATCAATCACATTATTATATATAATTGTACCACCTTTCAAAAAGAAAGCTTCAGTTGAGCTTTCAGAAACAATATCTAAAGATTCTGTTAAATTAATGCTTACAACATCAAAATCTAAAAACATAACTGATAGCTTACATTCTCTTAAATTGAACCCATAAAAGATTTAACATTAAAAAGTATAAGAAAACCTAATAATAAAAACATGTAACCCCAGTTATTTGACATTATTCGCTTTCTGATGTCGGTTTTTCTCCGAATCGATCCTTTAATAAGGCAAAAAAGATTCTTATTTTATGTTTAATAGTACCCTAACTCCGCAAACGTTGTTTTTAGCAGGATTTTAAAATATTGCTGATAATCACGATATTAGTAGTTTATGTTTTATCTAAAAAACATCTAATAGATTTAAGGGAAAAAAATGCGGGTCATGGCTTTTTATTAGATAAAAAGTCTTGACTCCACCACTCAAAGAGCTGACCCGCACGGCAAATGTATAGGATTTTGAAAATCCATATATATCTTTACTGGATAATTATACCGTATGACTCAACAGGAGGCTATCAAAAAGGCTAAGGAGCATCGTAATTTGGAAGGCAGCATCTGCAGACGTAAAAGCTCAAAACGGACTTATCTAATAAAAGGCGTTGCAGCTAATACTGATGAGGCTAAAGGAACCGATAATGTTTATTTTACTTTCCATGAAATAAGCGATACTGGAGCCATTGGTCGCCTAATCACAGAAGAATTGGAGTCATTTTTTCAACTATATGTGCCGGTATAGAGCTATATTACATTCACCATTTTCCGGTAAACACACGAGTTATGACTTTCGCAATTAACTCTATTGCCACCCCAATAAGGATTTTCTCTGATATCCGTTCAACCATAGTCTTACGTTTGGGTGTAATTCCAATACGACTATTGGTATAACTATAGCTCATTGGAATAGGTAAAGAAAAACCTCCACATCCAATATTGCAATCCAAGTAATGTTTCCAGCTTTTATATTTCTCCATGATGGTTAGAGCCCGATCTGCGATAACTATCCGGTCATTATCATATTTTATTACGTCCAAATCAAGGCATTCCTTGATTACTTTGTCCATTTTACTCTGGGTAAAATTAAAATCCCTAAAAAGAGCTACCGGTCTGAGACCATATCTAGAAGAACGTAAGTGTAGTTTTTGTAGAATATTATCTACTACTTCAGTGAGTTCGCTCATAATACCGATGGTTTTATAATTTGGATTTAAAATCAAGTGTTTAGAAATTTCACTCTATTTATACCTAACTCCGCAAGTCGTCATATATGATTTATTTCTTTATTAAAACTGCCATTATCTTATCCGTTGGTTTGTAATCGGCATCGGCAATTTTCTTGATTAGTTTTCTTTCAATCGTAAGAGTATATAAATCGACAAAATTAAAAGTAGGTATAGTTTCTTTTAATAAATCATCAATATAACCAGAATATTCCTCGTCCTCGTTTGAATTAAACGTACAATAACGTGTTTTACAATTAATAGCTGTAAATTTCCCTATAATATCAAATTTATCATCTTCAAATACTAATGTGTTATCGAGAGTAGTAATGATTTTATCAGCATTAATTATGTCGATCCTATCTTCCCATCTATTATTAGAAATAGGACTATAGTAATCTAAATTAACGTTTAAATCGTATTTTTTTACGTGCTCGGCAAATTCATGTAGCTTTACAAAAACAGTATGATTATACTTGTTTTTCACTTTTTCAATAAGGTCACTGCTAATAGTATTATTAATAACATCTATTACATCATGGAAGATTTGCTCTCCGGCAGCAATAATTGATCCATTTATTTCAGAATTATTATTAATCTGTGTCTGAGTAGATTTTGGTCGAATATAAATTGAAAAAGAAGCAGCTTCATTTAATACAACTTCAGTATTTGCAGTTGCTGCATAGTCTATTTTATCTTGTTTTGTTGTTATCTTCTTCGTTCTATCTTTTCCCTTTAAATGATCGTTTGCAATTTCATGATATAACCCTTCGAAGCTAATTAATGTTCCGCCCAATATATCAGTTTGAGCCCTTCCGTGAGCCACGTATTTTCCTGTATTTAAATGAAGTCTAAATAATTCAGTTTTTTGTTTTTCAGCATGGTATTCAACAATTTTATCCTTCGTAATAGTGGTAATAATCTTTTCGCTTACCTGATAATTTGATAAATTAAAGTACTGAATAATCTCTCCAATATCTTCAGAATCTTCATAATTAAAATAGCTTTTAGGGGAAGGCAGGTAATCAGACTGAATATTTTCAATACTCAAAATATTAAAATTTGAAGCATCTTCTATGCTGCCATCAAAAAAAACCACTGCTCCACCGGTAGCATTTAAAATTAACTCAAAATGAGATATCGAATGGTCAATATATTTTTTTAAATCATCATAAGATGTTTTATAAATAAAATATCTATTTGCGTTTGTTTCCTTATCAAGATCAACCCACTCCACAATATGTGGTATTTTGTTTTTATCCGCATAAACAAGTGTTGAAGGGTATTCTTTAAACAAAAGAGCTCCAACACAGAATAAATCTGTAAATGAAAAACTGGATATATGTAGCCCCTTATTCATTATATATTTTAAATTCCACTTTAAATTTCTTTGAAAAATCTACATCCTTATATTCAAAATGTTCAAAATGACCAGATGTATTTATATCTCCACTTTTCCCATCTGTCTTTTCAATTTTGCCCTTGGCAACATGTGTCCCAAGTTTTTTATAGAAATTAGGCTTATCTGCACAATAGTAATTTAATTTTTCAATAGCATTTTTTTGGGAGTCAAAAAAAGAGAGAGACCAACCAGTGCATTTTTTAGCTGTTTTTTCTTGTTGAGGATTCTGCGAATCAAGTGCCCTAGGACGAAAATTTCGTTCGTCACTAATATCCTCAAATGTCCACCTATATGCGTCCGTATCTTTTTCTTGATAGGTAGCACCTATACAATTACCATTAATAGCCTTTTCTATGGCAGCAATTTTAAGGTGATATTTAATTTCCTTTTCAACAACTATTTCTTCTTGAGCTTTTGACATTAATATTTATAAATAGTAGTTTTTTTTATGTGAACAGCTAAGATATGGATTTTACCAACGTCTTTGTAGTTTATTAAATTATATAGTTATGCTTATGAAATTTCGTCTTGAAATTTTTTACTATTTATATGAAAAGTAACATGTTTTATAACATCTATCGAAGAATACATCTTTTCTACTTGGGTAATATTTATTGTAAATACTTTGCTCCCAAAGTGGAAAAAGGTCTTAAATAACTATTTAATACCGGAAATTATTTTATTTAAAGATTCACCAAGTAAGCAATATTTTCTCATTTAGGGGTTACTTTATTATAAATGTATTCAAAATTCACGTAAGAATTTTTGCCTTTGGGGTCGCTTCTGAGCCAATTTATATAGGTATTTATCTGTTTGTTTTCCCAAGCACTTGTGATGTAGAAATCATAACCTTCATCAATATAATCAATATCTATAAGACCCTTCTTTTCGTATAAACCAAAGTCTTCAAAATTCTGAAGAAGCTCATCTACTTGATTGCTTTCGTATGACAATGGTATATGCGTCAACGAAATTCCTTTATGCAGAGACTTATATTTCACAGTATCCAAGTTGAACCATGCCACATCTTCAACTGTATCAAATACTAATACTTCCTCATCAAATAAAGTAAGAAGGTTAATATTGGTTTTGGTAAAAAAGTCGTTCTTAATCTTGTGCGCAAAATCCGCTTTGCTGGTTTTATTTATATCATGTAATTGTACATAGCCAAATCCAATTAAAACCAACGTCCATACAACAGAACGATTAATTGTCTTTCCATCTGGTTCGGTGCCACATATAAAGCTGAAAACTTTATAAACGAAGTTTGCAATTTTAGCCTTTCGCTTAAGCTCGTTCATTGGGAACATACTTTGCAGGCTACTCTGCCATAATAGTTAACAGCAGAGTCTTTAGTCGTCCTGAATACACCATGTTTGCAATGAACCAACCCGCTGCAACTTGGGTTAATAAGATAGGCATACGACCTATTGCTATCACACAAGTAAACATACTTGGAAGTAGGGGTAAATGCTGTTACAGCTACAAATAATGATAATCCAGCTATAATTCTTCTCATGACTATTCCTCTTCTTCGTTATTATTTCTACGTTTCTTTTTATGATGTTTCTTTTTTGGTTTGCGTTTCACCGATTTAGCGGCAGCATGCTTTGCGCCATGTTTTTTTATTGCACCGGCAATAATCTTTCCAATAATTATAGGTATTGGCATGGTAATTGTTTCAGTTGTTAGGATTACGAATTTTTCTCTTTATTATCTTTTGCATATAAAATACCATCCTTTACACCGTCAGCATAGGTTTTTCTCTTTTTCTTGGGTGTCGAGGAAGTAGGTTTTTTGCTTTTTACCTGGGTACTCTTGTTATTATTATTGCTATTATTTCTTCTGGAAATGAATAAAAACAAAGCAACAATGGCTAATACAAGAATAATTAAGCCCCCTGAGCCGCTAGAATGTATAAATAGAATGTTCATGATATAGATATTTAGGTTATAATTCTCAATAAAAATGTCCCCAGGCAACGACCTCTACAATTACTCTTAATCCATCTACTTTATTGTCATTTCTTATTCCAATCCATAAATTATCTGGATAAGGAACAAGCCCTTCGCCTATAAAAGAGTTTGATTGTGGTCTATAATAGCCATCAATGTAAGTAAAGTTATTATTGCCTGTTTGACAAAAAGTAGTTGCATCGCCGGAAGTCTGTAAAAGAAAAAAATCAATACCGCTGTTTGTTGGTCTATACATATTATCAGTCGGTACCCTATTGGCTAGGTCGTAATAAAAAGTTTCATTATTTGAATATGAATAATTGGATGAAACGTCCATAACAGTAATCCTATACCACCATCTTTGAGTCCCACGTGGCAGATGAATAGGCACCACCTGCCTCGTGTGTCCATTAGAGAAGCGAGCCTTTGCAATTGAATTAACTTCAATTGTTTGAGTAGTCACACTTTGTAAACTGCCAGTAGCATTATTTACTACCTGTAAAACCTCATTAAATGCTCGATCAAATTTACTTTGGGCATGTGTGTTAAAAAATGTATAGAATAAAAGAGTTGACAGTAAAATTCCTTTTTTCATGTTTTTAAGTTGAGTTTATTTATCATTAATCACATTCACGACAGTCAATTTTCATCTTATTACCATCCACTTTATAGGTTACTGGATCTGAAACAGCAGGCTTCTTTTTTCCAGAACACATCGTTCCTAAATCTATAATTCCAACTCTGGTCTCGATACCAATAAGCTTCTTTTTAAAGTCGCCTAAAGAATCATCCAATAATTCTTTTGGATAGCCGTCATCTTTTATCAGAAAATATTCACGCCTGCTCTTTTTGAAAATATACAGGTTGGAAATGCCTTTTAGTTTATTCCATTCATCGCTTGCCAAATCAGATTTTTCAAAGGATTCACCAATTTGATATACCCAAGTATGTTGTGCATTAGCCGCCTTCAGACTATCTTTCCTTCTTTTGTTGGCTGCTATATCATCTATGCCTTTTCCAATCAAATTGGATGCCTTATTAAGCTCATCAACTTTTACATCATTCGCATTTGTCCCAGCAGTAGGTGTATCTTTTTTTACAGTATTATCTTGCGGGGTAGTAGAATCACCACAGCCTAAGGAAAATAATATTGAAATTAATAGTGCCGACAAAAGCCCAGCTATGGCTGATTTTTTCATGCAATTGTTTTTATAATAAAATAATACGGACGGGGCAGAGCATTGAGCATTAACTGAACGTGGTGATTATCGTCTACCCCTGTATGAAGACTAAAATCATTAGAACAAATATATAGAAGTTTTTGATTATCAGCTAACATTAAAATTATTTAATGCGGCAATATTTTATATTTTTACAGTCTTCACTCTTAACTCCGAGAAAAAGAATGAATGCACAAAAATTCAATTCGCTGCCAATAAGCGAACAGGCTATTATTATGTGGGACAAAGGCAAATTCCTTCAACTATGGGAGGAAAACCCAGTATATAAAATAGGTATTTACCTATTGTTTGATAAGATAACAGCTGTTTATTACGATAGAAACCTGAACGCCATCATTAAAATTAAAATGTGGGGTTCTGCCGTTGATAAACAGGAAATCCTCGAAAATACGGTGCTGAATTAATTTTCTCAATGGTGCGGCTTACTTACTAGTATCCAAGTTGTCGAATGCCCAGGCGTATGTTTATCGCAAGGCGGCACATGTTTACCTTTTATCATATCTATTTGGTGGTTTGGGTGTGTCTGGCACTTGTACGTGCCAGTTGTCTTGCAGATTTCTCCGGTTCTGATTGTTTCCATATAATATTTATGTATTGATATATAGAATTAATACACTGAGAAATAAAAAGGTGACTGGAGAAAAACCATTTTGTTATATTTCGTAATGTATTATATTATTGTATGCTTACACTGTGGAATGATCAATATGAGATACATGATTTAAATGGAAAGCTTTTAGGCGGTTCATTACAAGAAATGAGATATGCATGGGATACAATATTTCTACATGATTCATTTTTTGAAAAAAAATATGGGACTAAAGAAAGAAATCCAATATACCAATCCGTCTCATCTGGAATAACGGCACCAGTTAAATTTGTACAAGTTTTGGAGAAATTTTAATTATCTATGGTAACTAACAGTAATATAATGGTGATCATTATTAAGTTGTTTATCAGTTTGAGTAGATTTTACTCCGTTTTCTACTAATATACCCCGTACGAGAGCTGCCACAATAGAATCCGTGGTCTTCCAAGAAAATACAAATAAACGTGTTAGAATCTGTGGACCATTTGAAATAGTTATTGTCCAATTCAGGAAAATGGGTCTAGGTCGCCCAACCTCAAGTTCATTAATAGATATTGTAGAAGTTATCAACTCAACTATACCTCTAGCTTCTGCTTTAAATTCTTTCATTTCGGATGTTTCTGACTCCATATTGCCGTTATTGGTTTTTATTAATATTTATTGAAATTATGTTTTATCAAGAGTCCTTATACCTATTTCTGTATATAGCTAACTATACCTGTTCTCATCATACTACTGCCCCCATAAAATAACTTACCAGAATAATTCAGACAGGTATTAACATAACAAATATAAGAAGCTTCCCATTTTGAACCATTCCATTTATAAATGCATTGATCATCACTCGAAGCGTTGAACGGTACGCCTATTGCATATAAATAACCATCATTCCCTTCGTATAATTCTTTAGCAAAGAAGTTTTGAATACCAGTACCTGTCACAATGCTTATGTGCGGAAATTCTACCCATTTACCAGCAGTATATTTATATATTAGTCCGTAATAAGTAAGATATAAAGAATCTTTGTGTACAAGAAAGCTCTCTTTTAAATACCCGGGCAATTGAATAGAATATTTAGGTAATTCTCCGTTTATATCAATCCATTTTTTGCCATCCCATTTGGCAACGCTTGAATTGTTTATTACAGTTCCATCTATCCCGATAAACTTATTAAAAACCCCTGTAATATATAGTTCATTTTTGTACATCACATAGCTGCTTACATATCCAAAATTTTGACCTAAATCTGTTAGGTCATAATATAATTTAGCTGCATCGATCCAGGAAGAACCATTCCATTTAACAATAACCCCAACAGACCGTTGCATTGTTATCATATTTGGGTCGTCCTCCATAACCACCTTTTCTCCGTAAAGTTCATTATTGTATGAATAAAGAGGTATATCAAACCGTCCACCGTCAAAATTTATATGTTGCCAATTTGAATTATTCAACTTAAACAGTCCATCTTTTGTGCATGCATATAAGCTATCTCTGAATTCAGTAAGCGAATATACTTCGCCAGATAGACCACCATTGCCAAGCTCTGACCAAGAAGTGCCATTCCATTTGACAATATTATTTGCTTTTATATGTCCGTCGGAATTGCTGTATTGAATATAAGCATCCGTGAAATTACCGCCTGCAACAAAAATATTATGATAAGATATTAAAACAGATGCCCAACCACTCTCTCCAGATGCTCCTCTAAATTGTCCGTGGGGCAATGTCTTGATTGTAGTTTCTGCTTTGTTTATGGAATCTTGTTTTAATGAATCCTTCTTTTTAGCCATCATATAACGTTCCATAGAAAAGCTTGTTTTCTGGGCATTATTACATGAACAAAAAATAAGCGAACTTGCCGTGATGAGAAATAATATTTTCATAATTGATATTATAATTTTTGTTTCACTATTAATTTGAAACCCTTACCATCTTCTGTACTACATTGCCGTTTGCTTTTAAGAAGTAAACTCCATCTGGTATGTTTACCGAAATGATATTATGACCTTGCTCAACCTCAGTATAATAAACCTGTCGCCCCGTTACATCCAGCAATTGGATTTCTCCGTGCTCCGTGATATCAACATTAATACTATTAACAAACGGATTAGGATAAACTTTAACCTGCTCGGCATTATTTAAAGTTTGGATTCCAGTCGTTATTTTAACAAATCGATTGCTTCTCGAGACTGTATTTATGGTCGATTTACTCTTTTTGTCAAGCATGAAGTTTACAGGACAACCAGAAACATTTAATATAGCACCCACATACCATCGTCCATTTGGATATTTTGCATAATTCGGATCTGCGATAATATTTTGACTGCCACTGACAGAACCAATGGAATCAAAAGAACCATGTCCCGTCGTATCTCTGAATAAGACATACGTTAGCACAGGTGTGCTATTTTTTTGAATGAGATAACCAGTACTGCTCCATGAAAATATGCCGCCAGAATTGGAAATCCACATGGTATTTTGCCAAGGACTCATGGCTGAGTCTTCGACATTACCACATGAATTAACACTTAATATCCTGTATCGAACAGTAGATACATTAGGATTGTTTATTGTGTCAACTAAATAATATGCAGTGTCTATATATGGTCTGCTTGAAAGTAGTTGCCATACGTTTGATGAATTATAAAAGTATATTTTAAATGTATCAATATTCTGTCCGGAAAGGCTGGTCGTATCCCAGACAACAACATTATGTTGCGAGTTTGAGTCAACGGTAACCCAGCAAATATTGCCAGTGGGCAGGTATCTAACGAACTTAATAACAACTAACATACCAGAATGGATATAATTGCTATATGTTCTTATAGCATTTGTGTCAAAGAATATTGCCACACTGGAATCATTAGCAACAGGGCTTTTGAAGTTATGAGTACTCGATGTCCAGAATGTAAATTGGGATGACGTCCAAGTTGTATAACTGAAACCAACCATAACAGAATCACCCGTTGGAATTGAGATAGGAATAGAATCTCCGCAATATTTTATTGTAATTGTATCATTCGGGTACCTATTACTTACTGTAAATGCCTCCGTTTGAGTAATTGCAGTATCGCCAATATAAATGGTCTGTGCAGCACCAAATATCGGGAATAGCATTAGTGATAATAATAATCTTAAATTCTTCATGTTATGGTATGATATATAGCATTAATAAACCTTGAAATAAAAAGGTAACTGTGATTTGAGATTTTTTATTTATTTTTAAGGATTGCTTAGTGAAACCCCAATGGCTATAATCGAAGAAATACGGCAAGGTAATCAGGACCCGTTATTTGATCTGTACAAGCAATACAGAAATCATTTCATAAAATGGGCTATGCTGAATTATAGCGTCAACGAAGAAGAGGCTAAAGATGTATTTCAGGAAGTGATTATTGCTTTTAATGATAAAGTTGTTTCTGGGAAATTGGTTCACCTAAGTGCCGACGTCAGGACATATTTATTTGCCATTGGCAAGTTTCATTTGTTAAACCTTATAAAAAGAAAGAAAAGACAGGTTACTTTCGACGACCTTCAATTGATTAATGTGGTAGAACCAACGGAAAATACCATGGAATCAAAAGAAGAACAGGAATTCGTTAGAGAAACTGTCAAAAAACTGCTTGATACTCAATGCGCTGATTGTAAGAAAGTCCTTGAGTTATATTACTTTCACGAACTGAGTATGGATGAAATTGCAGGCAAAATGGGCTATAAGAATGCGGATGTCGCAAAAAAGAAGAAATACGAATGTTTCAAAAAGCTGGCTGCCATTGCCAAAGATAAGTTGATGCTTTTTGCTCTCTAAATACAATATGGAAAAAGATTTTAAATACTTTGACGAAATAGAAAAGTATTGCGAGGATAAAATGGATGATGCCGAAAAAGCTGATTTCGAAGGGCGAGTGTTGGTTGACCCTGATTTGGCAGAAGAACTTGAATTATATAAGAAAATCGTTTCGGGCATAAAACATTCAGGAAAGGCTTCATTAAAAAATAAATTAAGTCAACTTGACGGAGAACTTGATAAAACAAGTGGATTCAAGAAAGAATATGTTAAAAAGAGACAAATACAATATTCTCTGATCGCTGTACCGCTTCTGTTTCTTGTTGTCATATCATATTTTGTATTGCATCATGAAAGCAATAATAAGATAATCGCTAAATTCGAAGAGGAAGACGCTGGTATTCCTGTTCTTATGGGGAGTTCAGCCAACCCAAAATTTGACAAAGCGATGAGCTATTATAAACAACAAGAATATGACTCGGCGATAATTACGTTTAAACAATTGGTGGTTGTTCGACCAACGGATACACTTTACTATTATATGGGAATTTGTGAATATATGAAACAGCGTTATATAGATGCTGAAGTAGATTTTGAGGCTGTGGTAAATACATATAAATCTGGAATTATCCATGATAAAGCCGAATATAGGCTGGGCTTAACCTATTGGAAAGAAGATAAAATCGATCAGGCAAGAAAAATATTTGAGACATTGACATCTGGTGGACCATATAGCAATAAGGCTGAAGCTATTTTGAAGGTGTTGCCTGCTTCTTGACAATAAAAATTAGTATGCTAATGCACGATATTATTGCAAATACTTTTATCCATAGCATTAGTCTAACCGGTTTTATTTTTATCTGATCCGTATTGCCTGTTAATATTACACCGCTCCAATAAAATGGGCTTTTTGCGTCTGTGCCAGCATTCTTAATAAAATCTAACTTGGCTTTATGAATGGCGTCAGCTTTTGACATTCCAGAAATAATATTCTCAAAGAAACATTTCATGATTTGAGATGTTGCCTGGTCATCGACCTTCCATAATGTGGATATTGTGCTTTTGGCTCCGGCAAATGAAAATGCTCTAACAAAATTCATCACGCCATCACTTAATTTAACACCGCCAACCGATGTTTCACAGGCACTTAAAACGACCAAAGACGAATTCAGTTTTGATTTATAGACTTCTTTAATATTAATTGAATCTTTATCTGATAAGAATATGGATTCTGAGTCTGCATGGCTTGCTATATATACCACTTCTGAATTTCGCGCCAGTTCCCAAAAATTATTTTCGGGTGTCTGATTATTAATAAAATACTTGCCATCGGTTTGGTTGGATAACCATTCCATTTGTTTTACTGAAAATGGCAGAGGCGATTTTATTTTAAAAGCAGGTGAAACACCTAAGATATTTCTGCCATAATCATCTGTCGTATTATCTGACATGGTGAGTAAGGTCGCGGAAAGCGCATACGAAACGATATGATCGTATAATAAATAATGTGGCGTATTGTATTCTGGATTTATAATGGAATCGCAAACTAACGCTTCGAATGGAACCAAAGAGAGGTACCCATCAGGAACCAATATCAAATTGTCCGTTTTATCAATTTGTCTGTTTAACGGCGCAATTAACTTGCTATAAAGGAATTTTGACGCACCTATAAAGTATGTCGATTTATTATAGGCAATTGCGTTTCTAAGATTGCCTATAGAATCTCGGAGTTTCCAACTCACTCCAGGTATTGTATCAAACGAGAATGTATCTGGAGTGATTACAAATGAATAGATCCGGTCGGCATTTGAGGTAAAGTATTCTATGGCGGTGGATTTCTTGATGTCAAGATAACGTTGTAGTTTCGGTATATTAATAATAGGTAGCGAGGTAAGAGTTGTATTTTTATTTGATAATAGTGATTGTTTTAGAATAACAGCGTATTTGCTTTTTTCTGAAAAATCAAATGCCTCTTGTGCATATTTATAATCCTTTGTATTGGTGTACAGTGCATAGCAATAATCAACTGCATCATTAAAAGGTAGGCAATTGTATATGTTAATTAATTGCGAAATCTCTCTGGAATTGTAAGTAAATAATGCAGCCACCCAATATTTGCATGATACTTCACAGGTGGATAAACCCGACTTTGCGTAAACCACATTATTTGTTCTGATGTATAATTGTTTTAATAGTTGTTCTCTATAGAAAAGAAGCTGTACTGCGAATGTTTTATCATAAACAGTGGTATCAAATTGCGGTGATTCAAATATGTTATTGTTGTTTTTATAATTCGGTAGAATCGTTTTCAGTGCACTTTGAATATTATTTAACTCTTTAACAATGCTATCGGATTGGTAAGCATATTCATATAATAATTCTGTTGTGAAATAATCCATGGCAATTGCGACACTATTGTTTAATTTTTTATCTATTGCCACCGATTTGTTATAGTTTGTTTTTGCCTGCCTAAAAGCTGCTTCAACGCCGGACTTATCTCCTGCTCTTCGATAAGCTAGTACATCATCCGTATAAGTATTACCAATTGAGTGATACACCTGACTTTGATAATATAAATTGTCTGGGTATTGGACTTTAAAAATAACTAATGCACTATCCAAATATTTTCTTGCCTCGGTTTTTATTAGAGGATTCTCCTTGAATAGCTTTAATGCATACGAATATGTTGAGTATATTTTGCCGACGTTTATCTTGCTCCAGTCTTTTTTGTTTGCCCAGCACAGTTCCAATCCCTTTCGTGCATTGTCATAGGCTGTCTTATAATCCATGATGTAGTCATAATATTTGCTCATGAACGCATACGAATCAGCTAAGTATATATTGTTATCTCCAAATATTTTCTGTTTCATAGATAGCGCCTTATCCCAGTTGTCTTTTGCTGTTTGTACATCTGAAACAGAGAAATAGATCTCTCCGTAAAGGTCAAAGCACTTGGCGAGATTGATGGACTCTTTAATCTTTGGTTCAATTTGATCTAATAGCAATAAAGACTTGGAGATATTTCCGGCGACGAACAATGAATCAGCCTGTCGGATGGATTGCTCAGTGTGTTGAGCCCACGACAAACTTGGTAGAATAAAAGCAAAAATCAGAATAAAATATCGCACCTATGGGGTTGAGCTTGGTCGCTAAAGTAATTAAAAACCTATCCGTGAAATAATAAAGACGGGTTGAATGAAGAAATGTTTTGGTTGGCAGTTACTTTTGTTATTTTCGAGTGATTAATGATAGTAAAGCAATAATATTATATTAGAATTATAAAAATCATACATTATGGATCACATTAAAATTTTCTCTGCCAAAATTCCTTCTGATAACGTAAGTGAAGTTAACGAACTGGCAATAAATCATCCAGAATTCAAAAAAATTCTAGCTTCAAGTAATGGAAGAGTTGTGAATATCTCTACTTCCGCAAATTCGGAATATTATTTCTTAACAGTGCTCTACACCACCCCAAGTAATTAAATACTATTTTCCCATATTATTCTATAGATAAGTATTCCCATGAATTTTACATCTCGATAAGAGATCGAGGCTTCTTTGTTTTTATAAAAATGTTTTGTTATCATATCTGATAATTAATTCTGATTGATCATTAAAATATAAGACATCGTAAAATAAAGCGAAATAGAAAATTATATATTATTAGGAATGAATTGCTGTTCATTATTCTACGGCAGAAGGTCTTCAACAGTAACTCCCAATGCTCCGGCAAGGCTTCTTAGGAACAATATGCCGCAATTTACTTCGCCTCTTTCAATACGACCGATTGTAACATGTTGGTGAACACCGATTTTTTCGCCTAATTCTTCCTGACTCATATTGCCCCGTAATTCGCGGACTTTAGCGCCAATTTGCAATAAATACTCCTGATCTGATAATTTCGCCATAAAATTATATGTTTGATTTTCAGGTATTTCTGTTTTTATGTGACAAAAGTAGAAAATATATTGAAACAAATATGTTTCATTAATCGTCTAAGTAATTAATACAGCCTTGTTTCCGGCACTGAAGCAAGGTTATTTATATCAAGTTCTATTTAATAACTTAATTAAAACGTTATGAAAACAGACATTAGGTGCCCGCATTGCGGAAAAACAATTCAACTGGACAACTACAAAGAAGAGATCCAGCAAGAGTCGCTATTAAAGATTCGAGAAAAAGAGAAAGTAATTTCGGATCTCAGGATAAAACTAGAAGATGCCAAGCGCGTTGCTGAACAATCATCAATGCAACTTCAAGGCGAAGTCCAAGAATTAGAAATCATAAATATTCTTAGCGATTTATATCCATTTGATGATATAATACAGTCAAAAAAAGGCGCCAATGCCGCTGACATATTACAAACAGTGAGGTATCAAAATGGTGTTATAACAGGCAAAATCTATTACGAAAGCAAAAATACCCGGCAATGGAGCAATGGCTGGATTCCCAAACTAAAAAAAGATAACCTCGTTGCCAAGGCGGATGTGTTGGTGCTTGTTTCAGCCACACTCCCAAAAGAAATCCATCGATATGGGCTAATCGACGGCGTATGGGTCACAGGCTTCGATTATATAAAAGAGTTGAGCCTTGTGTTAAGGCATGGCATAATAAAAATACATGCCCTATCAGCAACAAAAGACGGTAAAGAATCTAAAATGGGTCAACTTTATAAATACTTGACCAGTGATGATTTTAAGAGCACCTTTGAGTCTCTATTAGAAGGGTTTCAAAACATTCGTGATTCACATAACAGTGAAAAGGTAAAACAAATGCGTCTATGGAAAGAGCGCGAACAAAACTTTGATCAAATACTTTCCAGTTCAATCGAATTCTACGGTACGTTAAAAGGCATTGCGGGGTCTGCATTATCAAACATACCAATGCTCGAGCTTCAATCGGGCAATTAGCATCCAATTTTATTAAGATACGGCATGGGGAGGCAAGCTCTCTAGTGACGGTATTATCCAATTTGTCCAAGTGCCGGACAATGAAGGATGCTCTCCATGCCTTTTTTCAGTTTCCAAATATTAAAACAAGAAGATCATGAAAACAATTATTAAGAACACAACACGTGAATTGGGTCAAGAATTAATGAATGCATTTTTTGAAATGTACGGTGATGACCTGATGTTTATGGAGGAAGTCATTGAAGAAGCATTATACGCTTTTAGATACGCCAAAGAAGATTTGAACTTGGAAGAGGTCCTTATGATGGAAGAATATTTTGATGAGGCTGCTTAAATTACTAAACACAATGAACAAGAAGAAAGACTTGATAATCATACGTCCACGAGCCGATGAAAACATATTTAAGAAATATGTATTTCTAAATGAAGCCTTAGTTAGACCAATTATAAACAATAGGAATAGACATATTGACGATGTATTTACCGGCATAATTTTAAAACTACCTGTAAATAAATTGCATCATACGGCTTTTTCAGGTGACGAATGGAAAACATTTCTTGAAAAGGAATCTGACTTTAAAGTTGGCGATAAGGTGCTCTACAACGGTAAGACCAACATAGTAATGAACGAAGAAACCTTACATCTCGTTGGGTGGTTCATTGGTAAAATTTTAAAATAACTATAATTTCTAAAATACATGGAAACTTATTATTTATCTACTTTGATTTGCTTTTTCAAGTCACAAAGAGATTTTGATTTTGTCGCGATAACGGATGTTTTGGACATTGTTGATAACGAAGAGATACCGGAAAAAGAGAAACGCGATATGATTTTTGATGTTTTAAGAGGTTACGGCTTAAACGAAATAAGCTATAGACATGGTATATTTTCGCCTGCCAACGACAGATCTCCTGCTGAATATGCATATGAAAAAATACACAATATAGTTTGCTACCATTTGCAACCAATCCGTTTTCTGGTACTAAACGGAACAATTACCGTCAAACTCCCATTAAACTAAACAGTAGTTGAGATTATTAAATTTTAACCTATTTATGATAAAACTAACGATATGTTCCGTAGTAATAATGAATTGCGTAAGGTTATTCGTGAAGCCTTGGGGAAAACTGATTTTGCGGCTTTAGCAGAAAACATAGATAGCATTGATGATAAAGAAATCCTTGATTGGATGCGTTTTGAAGAATTCGGAACACGCCTGTTAGCATATATGGGCTATAAGAGATCTTTTCGTGAAATATTGTATAAGATCAAAAGGGAAGTGGAAACCGAAGAAGGTTGGCATTTTGATTATTAAATAAGAATTAGAAGCAATAAATGTAGAGAACCTTATCTTTGGTGAAAATCTAAAGTAAGTATCATGGGTGCTTATGATGACCATTTTCCAAAGAATCTTGAAAGAAAATACACATATTTCAGGGTCAGACAAGAAGACAGAGAAGAGTTCGTCAAACTTGAGAATCTACTCCTTTCAAAAGCAGAAAAGAAAGAGCTTATACCTATAGAATTAATAAGAAGATATGTATCATTGAGTTCAGAAGTGATAGATGAACTTGGTAAACACTATACTTTAAAAGTTAATGAATTTGAAAAAATAGCCATGCAATACTTTGATGAAAAGAAAATTAAAGGTTATTTTTTTGAAACTGTAATGGCTTCTTATGATTTAAAAAATAAGAAAATTGTAAAACAGCTTCCTGATGAATCGCAATCTATTATAGAAATTGTTAAGTATTTGGGATTTCGTGATTTAATTCATTCTATTGCATGGAGGCTTTTACAAATTGATAGTTTTAAAACCTTCACAAAAAACACCTGTATCCAATCTGCCTTTATGGAATTGAACGAGTTCATGAAAAATTTCTCAATCAGAGAAGAACATCGAGAATTACTTACTCCATATAAACGTACTATACTTAGCTCTTATATTGCAGTTAACTTATTTGGGTTTCCAGCTTACAGAAAAAATAAAGAATACAAAAGGCTGACCACAGATGATTATTACCAAACTGGAAAGCATGCCCTAAAGGCGATTTCAGAAAAAACAAATACCAAGTAACGGCAATACCAGCAATTTTTTTCGGAAATAATTAAACGAATTTTCCGTACTGAATATCATTATCCAGTCGTCCGAATAATCATCTGATATACAGCACCATGCAATATGTAATGATTTAATTTTGCGCAAATAACCTTAGTTAAAACAAAAATAAAAATGAAAAACATTGAAACAGCTATTGAAGCAATAGAGGCTGAAAAAAAATTGGAACTTGAAAAGCTAATTGTATATGATGATCTTATCGAGAGAATGAAGAAGCTAAAAGATGGCGACTATGATAGTGTTACTGAGCAGCACGATAATCTTACTTCTCCAGGCAATGATCGAAATGTGAAGGATGCAAAAGATTTATTTAAGGATTACCCACGAGATCAAAAGTTGTCAATTAAGCTGCATTACCTTGATTCTGTTTTAAAAAGACCTTTTCGTGCTTTTGATCGTCTTGAAATAATTGAACAACTCGAGGGGAAAGAAAAGAGGATGGAGAACGAAGGTAAAATCAGCCAACAGTTAAACTCGATGATCCACAATATGACATATATTGCTCAAAAGTATGGTAGCAATCCTAGGACATTTTATTTCAAGGTGGATTGGGCCACCTTCGACGGAAAAACATATACTATAAAGCCCGAGTATGAAATAACACCGGCAGAATTTGAAGCTGCAGGTATTCCGGAACAAAAAAGAAAAGACTTTGATTGGATAATATCAAAAGCAGTAAAGGCTTTATTGGCAAATAATAACTCAGGTCAATAAGGATTACGTGCCGCAAAACTACATATGTAATAGCAATGAATATAACATCCTTGGCGGTGGCGATGTCCTTATTGATATTTGGTTAAAACAAAATATAGGCGAATTAATTACATCGCATTTAGGTGAACGGTCGCCTCGAGCTGAATATAGTTTTGCGGACGCGTTCCTTTCACTTTTTATTTCAAGATGTAGAGACAATAATAGAATAGAACATTTTAAAGAAGCCGGTGAGTCTTTGAAAAATCATCGCCGTTTTAAAACTGCAATGTCACCAGATAGCTACTTATATATGAGCAAGGAACTGGCATTACCCAAGCAGTTAATTAGAATAGATACTGAAGTTGATACAAATGCTCAAAGAAGCAACAAAGAACGCTATCAAGACCATGAAATAGTTGTAATCGATAAACTCAATGAATTGATGGTCGATGCAGCAATTAAATTTAAATTGTTTGACTTTGAGAATGAATACATAATGGACTTTGATACAACAGAGATCAAGACAAAAATAAAGGATGCCCGTAGATATTATGATGGAAATGGTAAGAGAGCATATTGCCCGGCTGTTGCGATGATTAATAACATCCCAGTTTATATAGAGAATAGGAACGGAAATACAAATGCTTCTTTTAATATAGTCAACACCATCAAAGCGGCTCTTGACCTGGTTTCAAAAAAAGGAATAAAAATTTATATGATTCGGGTCGACTCCGCAGCATTCACAAAAGAATTTGTTGAGTTCATTAATGCTTCCAATTTAAAATTTATCACTAGAGCTAAAAGCCCTACTGTTCAAGCACAGATTCATAAGATTAAAAATTGGGAAAAAACTTGCTTCAAAAATGAAATTGACTCAACTGGCGATACTGTATTTGCGTACGGTAAGGAAAAAACTAGACTTATAGTCAGAAGCAAATCAAAACCAACTATTAATAAAGAAGGTAAAGAAACTAAGGATTGGGGGTTAGCCACCAATGATTTCGAAAGTCCAAATGAAGATATTATCAATACATATGGACTTCGCGGCGACTCAGAGAACTTATTTTCTTCGCTTAACGACTTCGGTTGGGATATGCTTCCAATGCGAAAAATTGAATTTAATACCGTATATCTCTATTTTACAGCATTTAATTACATAGTCTACCGGTTTATGACTCGGTTAATAGGCTCTGAATTGCCAAGTGTCAATGAGAGGATGGAGATTGAAACATTTAACAAGATATTTATGAGAATTGCGACCGAATGGATAGGCGAAAGCCTAAGTTTCGCGAAAAGCAAAAGTGAATACGCAAAACTTTCAGGCTTTACATAACACTAATTTCAATTTTTATTTTGTGGTTCATAATATGAAAATACTTTATATTTATAGAAAACACCAATAAATATGAGCATCGATACAAGCAATCAATTTTTAATCATGGAAGAAACTTACTTTGCACATATAGAGTATGCTAATAATATAATATATCCAGTCATAGCAGTAGAGTTAACCTCAACTATAGAAGGCTCTGTCCCTCGATTATATATTGGTTGGTTTGATACAGGTGCAACAAATACTCTCCTAAGCAAAAGAGTATTTGATAGTAATAAATTTGTTGAGGTTGGCACTACTCCTGCAGCTGGTCCAATAAAAGGTCAAGAAGCAGAGGAATTGAAAAAATGCCGAGCATTGTTTAGAATTACTGGTACTGATAATTCTGAATTTAAAGATACTGTAGATGTGGCTGTTTCAAATAAAGATTTTAATGGTTATGATATGCTACTGGGCTTGGACATACTTTCTAATGCCATCTTTTGTTATGACGGTTTTAATAAAGTACGTCAAATCTCTTTTAAAAAAACAGAACACTAGTATCCATTTCTTCTATACGATTCCAGACAATAATCTCTACGATTGTAAAAGTCTTTTATATATGGAATTAAGTCAGGATACTTTTTAACGTCAGCTTCTGCGTATTTCCAGGCAAGTACTTCTCTATCCATGGTCTTATCTCCAGGTTTCTTTTCGCCGGACTGGTAATGCCCATATTCATGTAATAATTTCCATAGAGCCCAGATTGGTGGTTCATTCTTCTCTATTTTTAGTCTTATTATTCGTCCGGAATCGCTACTGCGTTCAATAGCAGTCCGATATGCGATATCCACGATTCCATATTTACATCCAGAATCTAGAATTTCAGTGAAAATTTTCTTGATCGTGCTGCGAAATTCATATAATTTGGCTTTTTCGCAAAGTTCCTTTGTTTTTTTCGTATAAACGTCTGCTACCATGAACCAAAGTTACTCATAAAGAGTGTAGGTATGGCAATCTAACAAACATCTAAAAGATTTTTAGACAACGATTGCGGAGTTAGGGTAGTAAAATGGCAATTAAACAATATTTCAATATCGTATCGCATATTCTTAAAAATTAATTAGATTTTATAACTGCTGAGATTATTCTACCGTATCTACAATCCTTATCCGTCTCCAGAGTAAAAACTAGTATTCCCCCCCTATTATGATAGAACGAATGATGTTGCCTTAGTGGGTGGTGGCAGCTTTCCGCAACCGGGAGAAATATCATTGGCACATAACGGTGTATTGTTTTTAGATGAATTACCTGAATTTAAAAGAACTGTATTAGAAGTAATGCGCCAACCATTGGAAGATCGCTTTATACGAATTTCGCGCGCAAGATTTACAGTAGAATATCCGGCAGGGTTTATGTTGGTAACATCTATGAATCCTTGTCCATGTGGTTTCTATAACCACCCTCAGAAAGAATGTGTATGCGCACCCGGTACAGTACAAAAATATTTAAACCGCATTTCGGGGCCATTGCTCGACCGTATTGACATACATGTGGAAGTTGTTCCTGTTGCATACGGAGAACTCTCATCGGAGCGGGTCAGCGAAAAGAGTGAATCGGTACGCCAACGGGTTATTAAGGCGAGAGAGATACAAGCCAAGCGTTTTGCAGAAAGCGGTATTTACTGCAACGCACAAATGAGTTCGAAACAACTAAAAGAGTATTGCAAAATAGACGAGGCTGGCCACAAGCTTTTGAAAACAGCCATGGAAAAGCTAAATCTATCGGCACGTGCTTACGACAGGATACTTAAAGTATCGCGCACCATTGCCGACCTTGATGCTGCTGACAATATTGGGAACCAACATTTGGCGGAAGCTATAAACTATAGGAGCTTAGACAGGGAGAATTGGGCGGGGTAAAATTTTCATTTATTTCACCCATCAACGAATTGGGTTGTTGAAAACACTATACTCTTCCTCATTACAAATAGCAATGCTACAAGCTATCTTTGTAATGAGATAAAAATTGCTCGAAAAAAATGTGTAATACGACTCAACCCGACAGCTTACGACATACTCTTATTAGAAGAGAAGGGATTTACAAAATCACAAAAACGTCTCAGGCCATGAAATTGAATATCAATACATTAACCCATTACAAGGTATTAAAAGTGTAAACCCCTATAGCCAGTTAAGAGTGAAGAACTAAAAGTGAAAAGATATGAAGAGGTGGGTAACAGAATTTTCAGGTGACAACTTATTGGCTTATTTGATAATCAATAAGTTTAACGGTCACACTTTTCAAAAAGTGCGTACCCACTTTTATTCAATCCGGAATTAAAATGCGACACATATTTTGAATCTGTGTGCAAAAGTGTCGCATTTTCATTACGACTTTGCAGTTACAATTAAGATACTACATTTGGTTGAATGAAATTAATCGCAAACAACACTACCATGAAATTAATATACCTGGCTGCCGGAATAGTATTACTCGCATCGTGTAACAATGGAAACGAACAACTAAAATACCCTGTTACAAGGAAAGTAGATACCGCTACCAACTATTTCGGTGTAAAGGTAGCCGACCCCTATCGTTGGCTCGAGAATGATACATCGGCCGAAACAGCTCAATGGGTAAATGCAGAAAATGAGGTAACCCAGGGTTATCTTTCTAAAATACCATTTCGCGAATCGTTAAAGAAACGCCTTACACAGCTTTATAATTACGAGAAATACAGTGTGCCGTTTATGAGAGGCAAGTATGTGTTTTTCTATAAAAATAATGGTTCCCAAAACATGAGCGTTCTTTATGTACAGGAAGGGCTGACGGGGACTCCGAGGGTTCTGCTCGATCCAAATACGTTATCTAAGGATGGCACAATGGCAGTATCTGAAATTGGGGTTTCGAACGACCAAAAATACCTGGCTTATGCAGTTAGCCGTTCCGGTTCTGACTGGAATGATTTTTATGTGCTGGATATTGCCAGCGGGAAACAACTTAGCGATACGCTGAACTACAGCAAATTTTCTGACATTGGCTGGGAAGGTGATGGGTTTTATTACACACGTTACCCTGCGCCTACTAAAAATGCGGCTTTGGTAAATAAGAACGAAAGTCCTAAGATATATTACCACAAGTTGGGCACTCAACAAAGTGCAGATAAGCTTATATATGAAGACAAAGAACACCCTATGCGCACAGTAGGAGCTTATACTACCGATGATGAGAAATATCTTGTAATTCATACTGAGGACGCATCTGACGGGAACGCTGTTTTTGTAAAAAACTTAACCGCGAATAATGACCTGCTGCTTACTGTTGTAGGCGATTTTAGAAATGATAATACCGTACTCGACCACAAAGGAGATTCACTTCTGGTAATGACAAATAAAGGCGCATCTAATTACAGGCTGGTATGGATAATCCTTGACAACCCTGATTCTGCCAATTGGATAAATGTTTTGCCTGAGCAAAATAATTTACTGCAAGGCGCAAGTTTGTCGGGCGATAAAATTATAGCCTCTTATCTCGACAATGTAAAAACAAAGTTGTGCGTATACAGTATGGATGGGAAATTGATAAATGAGATCAAACTTCCGGGAGCCGGTACTTCTGAGTTTTCGGCCAGCAAAAAGAATTCTACTGTATTCTATTCTTTCACCAATTACACCACACTGCCGACTATCTTCAGCTACGATATAGCAACTGATAAATCAACCTTATTTACCCGGCCTGACAATGGCTTTAAATCGGATGATTATGAAACCGAACAGGTATTTTACCCCAGCAAGGATGGAACTAAAATACCCATGTATATAGTACATAAAAAAGGCATGAAAATGGATGGAACTAATCCATGTTTTTTATATGCTTACGGAGGGTTTAATATCAGCATTTTGCCTGCCTTCAGCCCAAGTGCGGCATTGTTTTTAGAAAATGGAGGCATATATGCTGTGGCTAACATACGTGGTGGCGGTGAGTATGGCGAAAAGTGGCATGAAGCCGGAACCAAGCTGAACAAACAAAATGTATTTGATGATTTTTATTACGCTACATCCTACCTGGTAGATAACAAATACACTTCACGTAATAAACTGGCTATCCACGGACGTTCTAATGGTGGCCTTCTTATAGGCGCATCTATAACAGAACATCCTGACATGGCTAAGGTAGCGATACCTACTGTTGGAGTGCTTGATATGTTACGTTACCACAAATTCACAATCGGTTGGTCGTGGGCCAATGATTATGGTACAAGCGATGATTCCATACAGTTTCACAATCTTATTAAATATTCGCCTCTTCATAACGTGCGTGATACGGCATATCCTGCAACCTTTATTACTACCGGAGATCATGACGACAGGGTTGTACCTGCGCACTCATTTAAGTTTGCCGCTACTATGCAAGCGCATCAAAAAGGGAATAACCCAGTATTAATACGTATAGATCACAATGCGGGACATGGTGGTAATAATTCAAAACCAATGTTTCAGCAAATTGATGAATTTACTGATATGTGGAGTTTTGTATTCTATAACCTGGGGCTACAAATGAAAAATTAGCGATGTTTTACCTTATAAGGATTAAGCTGTACCGGTTGTTTACCGGGCCTAAAATCACCGCGAATTATACCTGAAATAACTAATGAAGTTATTGCAATAGCCAAAACAAGAACCATCCATTCTATAAATGGCTTTTTCTTGGTTAAATAACTCCAAATGGTCCTATCAAAAAAATAGCCAATTATCAAAAAAGGTAAAATACACAGCCCGAAAATGTATCTTAATGTATATCGCCTTTGCTTAGTCATTTAATTAACTATTTTAATTTAAGTACCTGCTCTACGGTTTGTCCAAAACGCCACACATCTTCAAACGAATTATATAAAGGCACCGGTGCAAGCCTTACCACGTTAGGATTGCGCCAGTCGCAGAAAACACCATTTTCAGTAAGTGCATTATAAAAATCACGTCCCATACCATGAGCTATTATAGAAAGCTGGCATCCTCTTTGATCTGTATCCTTCGGAGTAATTATTTCCAGCCTTACTTTTTTATCTTTTATCTTCTCATTCAATCCTCCAATTATGAACTCTAAATATCCCGTTAACATTTTACTTTTCTTGCATAATGGCTTCATACCACCCGCCTCAGTAAAAATATCAAGCGACACTTTATGCGCAGCCATCGAAAACACAGGAGCATTGCTCAACTGCCAACCTTCAGCAGTCTTCATCGGTTCAAAATCATGATTCATTTGAAACCTTGTTTTCTTGTCATATCCCCACCATCCTGCAAAACGTGGCAGCTTTTGGTTCTTTATATGCCTTTCGTGTATAAACGCACCGGCTACGGCTCCCGGGCCAGAGTTGAGGTATTTATAAGTACACCACACAGCAAAATCAACATTCCAATCGTGCAAGTTCAGTTCAATATTACCGGCAGCGTGTGCCAGATCAAATGCTGCATAAGCACCAACCTTATGAGCAGCCTTTGTAATAGCAGGCATATCTATTACCTGACCCGTTAAATAATTAACTCCACCAATTATGACAAGAGCAAGTTCATCACCATTATCATCTATCGCTTTCTCTATATCTTCCAAATGCACGAGGTTCTCTCCTTTGCGGGGACCTATTTCTATCAGTACTTCACGCGGGTCCAGCCCATGAGACTGCACATGGGTTTGTAAAGCATATTGATCGGAAGGGAATGCGTTGGCCTCACAAATTATCTTGTAACGTTTTTTATCGGGCCTGTAAAACGAAACCATCATTAAATGCAAATTCACCGTAAGCTGATTCATAACAACAACCTCATCGGGTTTAGCACCCATAAGTTTAGCAGTTGGCGTAGCAAACATCTCATGATACGAATACCAGGGATTTCGAGCATCAAAATGGCCTTCTACTGCATATTTTGCCCAGTCTTCCAATTCAATATTTATGTATTTACTTACACTAGCCGGTTGCAATCCTAAAGAGTTGCCTGTGAAATATAATGCATCCTTGCCCTTGTGTTTCGGGAACAAGAACTTCTTTCTGAACTTCTTTAAAGGATCCTTCTTATCTAATCCTATTGCAAAATCGAGCGTATTTGTATACTTCATACCTGTATCAATGAAATTCTACCCGTTTAATTATAGCTGAGAATAAACCAGGAAGAAGAACCTTTAACCGAGGTGCAATAGTTTCAGTGCCACCAATGTATACTTCCTCCTTATTATTTCTGATTGCTTTAAGTATGCCAGCCGCGCATTTTTCAGGTTCTATTCCTTTCTCCTGCCCTTTATCCATTTTGCCATGGGCTTGACCTTCCGATGTAACTGCATTTATAGAAACATTGGTCTTTACATAACCCGGGCATATAATATTCACCTTTATGTTATCCTTAAATACTTCTCCGCGTAATGCTTCAAAAAAACCATGTAGCGCATGTTTCGATGCACAATACATTGCCCGGAACGGTATGCCCATTTTACCCATAACACTACTTATTACGACAATATTGCCGCTCTTTTTAGAAAGCATTATTGGAAGCACTTTTTTAGTTAGTGCAATAACCGCAAAGAAGTTCAGTTCCATTATCTGCCTGTCTACTTGCAGTAAACTGTCTTTAACTAAAGAGCGCTGTGCAATACCTGCATTGCAAATTAGAATATCAATAGAAGAGAATTTTTCCTTTATCTTAGTAATTGCTCCGTCTATATCATCTATTTTGTACAGATCAAGCGGAAGAACAAAACTGTTTTGGTCAGTTAAGCCAGCTTCTTTCTTAACTCGTAATAATTCTTCTTCACGACGGGCAGTAAGAATGACTTTAGCTCCCTCTTTCGCAAAAGCCTTAACCAATGCTTCGCCTATACCTGAGGAGGCACCCGTAACCCAAACTACTTTATTTGAAAATGAATTGGACATATATTTATTTTTTAGCTTAATTGAACTACTTCACTGTAATCCCCACCCCTTTTCTTATTATAGCACGTAAAAGTAAAACATTTTAGCATTTATGTTACATTTGCAGGTAACGTCATTCCTTATGCCAATCAAGAGTTTCTCTATTCGATGCCTGCCTCTTATTCTCGCATACCTCCTGTTTTCTTGCCATAGCAAAAACTATGTAGCTATTCCCAAGGACATTATTTCGCCTGATAGTATGGTAGTCATACTTGCCGAGGCACATATTATACAAGCATCGGCATTGCAGGGCTATAGTCAGAACTCAAAAGACACAACGATTGACATGGCTTATCAAACCATGTGGAAAAAACATCACATTACAGATAGTACGTATACTCAAAGCCTACGATTTTATTGCAATAATGCACGATTACTTGATTCTATATACGAAAAGGTATTGACCAATTTGAATCAGCAAAAGATAGAATTAATGGGTGCAAAACACGCCCCCGGCAAATAATTCAATAATGCCTATTGCTTTAAATGTTGTATTGCTAATACTCACCTGCGCTTACTCAGTTTATATATTATGGCAACTTGCTGCATGGATATTCGCACCGGTTTATAAGCCAGCTAGCGATAATTTCAGAACCCGAGTTTCATTAATTATCCCCTGCAGAAATGAAGAAAAAAATATTGGTAATTGCCTTGCATCTCTACTGCAACAGGATTATCCCAGTTCACTCCTCGAAATTATAGTTGCCGATGACCATTCAGAAGATAGAACCGCTATCATTTGCAAAGAGAAACTTGAAAAAAGTAAATTCAGTTGGAAATATGTACCGGTGGGAGAAATTCTTTCAGGCAAAAAGAAAGCCATTGAGTCGGGTATTAATGCATCATCAGGAGAGCTTATTATTATTACTGATGCTGATTGCACAACGAACAAAAATTGGGTTTCTTCTATCGTGTCATTATATGAAGAAAAGAACTACCAAATGATATGTGGACCGGTGGCTATTGTTACCGAGAAAAATTTTTGCGAAAATTTTCAGGCTTTAGAATTTACCGGCTTATCGCTCTTAGCAGGAGCTGGCATTTTTTCTGGAACTCCCCTAATTTGTAATGGTGCTAACCTTGCCTACACCCGGAGCGCTTTCGAAAAAGTAAATGGCTTTGAAGACATAAGTGATAGTCCTTCGGGAGATGATACATTGTTACTATTCAAGATCAACAAGCAGTTTCCAGAACAAATAGGCTATACTAAAAGCGCAGAATCAATCGTTCTTACTCAAGCGCAACCTGGGTGGGGAAGTTTATTGCAACAACGTATACGTTGGGCATCAAAGGGTTTCCGTTCAAAAAATCAACTAAATAGCCTCATCAGCATATTGGTTTTTGTCACAAATTTGTTATTATTGGTATGTAGCATATGTTCTTTGGTCTATTTTTCATTCAATTTAGTATTCATATTAAGCATTATTGTTAAATTCACCACAGACTTTTTATTGTTAACTTGCGGAACCAACTTTTTTAAAAGACATCAGTTACTGTTTTATTTTTTAGCAAGCGAGATTGTAACAATGTTTTATGTAAGCTGGGTAGGATTAGTGGCAAATTTTTCGCGTTATCACTGGAAGGGAAGAGATTACTGAACGAAAACAAGAGGTTATTGTGTTAACATTCCGGAAAAAGAAATACGTTGATATTGATTCCTATTCTCTTGCACACCACGCATGGAAACGGTTTAAAAAGAACCGCCTTGCCATGTTTAGTCTTTACTTTATTCTTCTATCCATAGTTGTAGCTCTTCTAGGCTATCTTATTACCCCCGATTCATCTCCTAATGCCAATAACCAGGTTTTAGAACTATCAGTAAAGCCACCTGGTTTTAAAGTACAAATGCTTCTTAACCGGGAAAATCAGGACATAGAAGATGTACCTTTCTTTTCAAAAATGTTATTTGGTCAGCCAAGTTTTTATCACTCTATTCCCATTTATTCATATGGGTTCCAAGGGCCAAATATTGTTATAGAAGGGTATACAGGAGGCAGCCCTAATAATGGCCCAACCGTAAAATACAATCTGGCAGACATTATATACTCACTCGATTACAACAAGCATCTTGTGAACGACTCAGTAAATCAAACAACAACTTTTTACGTTTTTGGAAACGATAAGCCTATCACCCGCAATTATAAGGATATGAGTGAGGAAATAAAGGCCAAGAACATTATTACAAAAACATACTTATTAGGTACCGATCAGGAAGGCAGGGACCTTTTAAGCCGGCTTATGATAGGCATAAGAGTATCGCTTGCGGTTGGGTTTGTTTCGGTACTCATTGCCTTTTCAATAGGGATATTTATGGGGGCAACTGCTGGTTATTACAGAGGCAAGTGGGATGAGTTTGTAATGTGGTTGATCAACGTTGTATGGTCATTACCCACTCTGCTATTGGTTATTGCCATTACCCTTGCATTGGGTAAAGGATTCTGGCAGGTATTTATAGCCGTAGGCCTTACTATGTGGGTTGATGTGGCGCGTATTGTAAGAGGACAGGTGATGAGCCTTCGAGAGGAAAACTTTATTGAAGCTGGCCACGCTATGGGCTTTTCTGATTTCAGGATTATATTCAGGCATATACTGCCTAATATTATGGGTGCAATAATTGTTGTATCAGCTGATAATTTTGCGTCGGCCATACTTATTGAGGCTGGTCTTAGTTTCCTAGGTATAGGCGCGCAACCGCCTATTGCATCCTGGGGCTCAATGATAAATGCAAACCGAGGTTATATTATAACTGATTCTGCTTATCTGGCATTTTTACCGGGCATTTGCATCATGTTTATGGTGCTTGCCTTCTTTCTGCTAGGCAATGGCTTACGAGATGCCTTAGACAGCAAGACATCAGCCAACCAATTGGTTGGTACCTGATGTCCGCATTAAATACTAAAACTATTATTTCTTAGAAAGGAAGATCGTCTGTTTCCTCAGCGTTTGATAATCCACCGCCATTAGAAGATACCGATGAAGCCTGCGCAGAAGATTCTTGTGTGTATTCTTTAGTTCCACGCTCAACTCTCCATGCATCCAACGATGTGAAATACTTTACTCCGCCACCATCTTTACCTTGCCATTCGCGGCCTTTTATAAAAAAAGCAACCTTAACATTATCGCCAACATTAATATCATCTAAAAGGCGGCATCTTTCTTGTGTTAGTTGAAAAAGAATATGTTGAGGATAATTAGATGAATTATCTGTAACTACAAATTCACGTTTCTTAAAAGACTCAGATACTTTCTGTTCGTCCCTTTTTAATTTTACTATTCCGTTTAATTCAAACATGTTACTGTATTTATTTATGATTATTGATTACTTGCCTTCTGTTATTTGTTTGTCGGTTGCCTGACCACTAACCTTAAAGGTTTTTATACGTGGGCTACCATAATACGTAAGCGCTCCGCTACCTTCCATCTTTACATGCATTTCGGGATGGGCATATATTTTCAAATCACCATCACTACTATCATCCAGAGTAATATTATCAGTTTTCAATTCCGATGCGTCTATACTACCTTCCCCTGAATCTTTAAAATTGCATTGTTTGGCTTTACCTTTAAACACTAATCCCTTTCCTGAACTACAATTAAGATTAAGCATTTTCACATCTAAAGTCAATGCGCCAGAAACATTTCCATCAATATTTATTGATAGTTCGCCGTTATCTATTGTATTAGTAGCAGAAACAGTTCCGTTAATATTCAATGTAATTAATTGCTCATCTTTCAGCCCAATGTATAATGTTACTGCGCCTTGTGCGCCATCTTTCTGGCTAATTGTAAGCGATGTTGGAGTGCTTTTAACATCAATAGCCGACATGGTATTTTGATCGGAAGCAGTAATTTTTAGGCTGCAAGAACTCTGGGTAAATATAATATTGAAATTTCCATTTACCTTAAGAGTAGTAAATGCGTTCACTTTCTTAACTTCTGTTACTGAATCTGCAACATTACTAGCCATTAAAACCTGACTAAAACCACACAAAAGACCTAAAGCAGCAATTATTCTATTTATCCTCATAAAATTCTTTATGTTTCAAATATATGAGAATTTAATGGGAAAAGATTCATAAACTTTTCCACAATTATCCACTATAATTTGAGTAAGAAACTATACCCGAATACCTATAATAAGTACATCGTCGATCTGCTCAAGATTACCTTTCCAGCTTTCAAAAGTGGTATTCAGGTTATCGCGTTGCACCAACATATTTAAACTTCTACCTTCAAGCACTTTTTGTTCAAGTTGCTTATACTTAAATTTCTTACCCTTAGGCCCGCCAAATTGATCGGCATAACCATCTGTAAACAAGTATATCTCATCACCCTGAGTAAGCTTTACTGTATGGGTAGTAAATGGCTTAGGGTTATCAGAATTACCAATCGGTTGCTTGTCGGCTGTTATTTCCTTTATCTCCTGCCCCTGTATAAACCATAATGGATTATTAGCACCTGCCCACTTAACTTCTTTATTTTTAGTGTTAATGGTACATAACGAAATATCCATACCATCCTTTATATCTTCCTTTTCCGATTTCTCAAATGTTTCAATAACCAGATCTCTTACTTTATCCAATATCTTTCCGGGATCGGTTATTCCAAACTCTTTTACCGCCCTATTCAATGCATTAGAACAAACTACACTCACCATGGCACCCGGCACACCGTGACCCGTACAATCGCCTGCAGCTACAAATATCAGGTCGTTTTTCTCCGACATCCAATAAAAATCACCACTTACAATGTCCTTTGGTTTGAATAAAATAAAACTATCAGGTAAAACTGATTTAAACCGTTCTCTTGTTGGCAGAATTGCTTCCTGAATGCGCTTGGCATAATTAATACTATCCGTAATATCCTTGTTTTTCATTTCAATCACTTCCTTTTGCTTGACCACCTCAGCTGTTCTTTCACTAATAATATTCCGTAAACTTCTGGTAGAAACAGTAACAACCCCATAAATAAAGGCAGCAAAGAAGAGGATGTAGATTATATATGCCCAAACAGTACGATACCAAGGAGAAAGAATGGTAAACTCATATACAGCTTCCTTGCTCTCGTGCCCAAAAATGTTTTTAGCCTTCACATGAAAAAAGTAATGCCCTTCAGGTAAATAGGTATACGTTGCTTTTGTTTCATTTTTCCATGCGCTCCATTGGGCATGTTGGGCATCCGATCCTTCAAGTCGATAAGAAAAGAGCATCGAAGATTCATCTTCAAAGTCAAGGGCGGCATACGTAAAGATCAGTGAGTTTTCGGAATATGGTAGACTTGGTTTAAACTTATCGGGCTGTGATAAAGTCACTATGCCGCTGTCATTAGAATAAGCTCCGTAAAATATAGCCGAATCCTTTCCTTTACTAATAATTACCTTATGTATTAAGGCACTATATTCCTGGCTATAATTTTTCTTCACGCTATTGTCATACCTAACAAGACCATCAGGCACACCCATCCATGTAATTCCATCAGCATCATGATACATGGTATATATTATGCTCTTTGAGAGAGTTGTAAAAGGTGTAGTTTCCCAAACAGGATTAGGTTTAGTAGGATCTTTTATAAAGCCTAAATGCAATAATCCATCATTATTGTCATTTGCCACTATCCATATTGAGCCATCAGGACCCACATCCATCCGAAAAATACCATATTGCTTATTTACAAAAGTCTTACCAAGAGATGAATCTACTTCAAATTTTGAATTACCCCTATATTTATACAACCCCTTAGGGCTTCCAAAATACACGTGATTATTTATGCTCTTCACATAAATATTTTCATCAGGCAAACCAGCTTTCGCATCTAATGTTTCTACAGTAGCAGTTTCAATTTTTTTATCGGTGTATACAGGTTTTACTCGAATAACTCCGTTTTTACTTGATCCGCACCAAAGTGTCCCATCCTTTTCTTCAGCAATAGATGTTATATCAACTTTTATGCTTGCATAATCGCCATCTTCCACAGTCCATTTACCGTTCTCCCAATACATTGAACTAAGGCCATATTTACTAATACTTGTTACATTCCATCCAATATATACCCTATTAGAGTCTACAATTGATCGATGGATCAAGTTCGCATTTCCAAGTACGAGCATACTTGATTTATCCCCATCAATCTGCTGTACCCCTTCATTGCTTGCAACCAATAGTAATGTTTTATTACCAGCATTTAGAGATAAAAGATCCCAACATTCTGTAGAAATGTCGGCCACCTTCTCAAAATGCGACTGTTGTATAATTGAACCGGAAGAAACATTTTGACGGCCCGATAAACAGAAAACTCCACTTAATGTTGCAGCATATAATTTACCTCCAATACGGGTTATAGCCTGCACGCCTCCTTCTAACCCATTCTGATCATTAAATGTGGTTATGGGCGAATTAATATCCACCATTGAGATTCCATTTTGTGTGGCTAGCCATAATCTTTTTTGGGAATCTAAAAACTGATAATTTATGGATTCATCCTGTAAGCCATTTTTCTTATTTATTGCCTCTACTAAGTTACCTGAGGAATCGATTACAACTAATCCGCCGTCCCTTGTTCCAATGGAGTACTCTTTATTGTTAAGCTTTATGCCATTGTATATTCTATTATCAACAAAAAACTGATCTATATCTGTATGAAAAGGAAATATCTTAGTAAGCTCCGTGGCATTCTGTACATGAGAAGAAAAATCAGCAGGTATCATTGTATATAAACCCTTCCCCTCCATATTGAACAATATCTCATTCTTCCGATATGGTTGCATAAAATAAACCTTAGGCTGCGCAAACATATCTCCACCTTGTATAAAATTCAGCTTGTCATTCACCATCTTTTTCATCCCTACCTCTCTCTCTCTAACATATAGAGTACCATTTAAGTAGAACATCAAATGAAAGTTTGCACTTTCTTTGGTATCGTGCTCGATAACTTTCATTGTTTTACCATCCCAACGATAGATTCGATTGGAAGCCTGGAAGTAAACCTTATTATCCTTTGTTGCATAGCAGGTCCATATCTCAGCAAAATCGCGCTGGCTTTTATTTTTTATAGAATCAACAAGTGAATGATACCTTATACGACCAGTAGCATCAGATGCCAGAAAGCCTATCTCTCCTGTACCGCCAACATAAATAACACCTTTGCTATCTATAGTTAAGGACTTAATAGGGCCTTCCTGTGGGGTTTGAATTGTATCCCAATCGTGCCCATCATATTCAAGTATGCCGCTATTATTGCCAAAAAATAATACACCGCGGGAATCTTGTACTATAGCAAAATTCTGTGGTACAAGGTTATACTCCTTAGCTGTATGGTTACGGATAGTATAAAGCCCTAATTCGTTAAGGTTTTGACCAAATAAGGTGCCCGAAATCATTACGGCAATGACCAATGCAAAAAAATGCCAGTGGCTATTCTTATTAAAAATCTGTTTACAACCCAACCTCATTTCTATAGGAATATCTATGTCTTTAAATAATCAAACCAAAGATAAAAAAACTTATTCACCCTGTTAACAATTGGGTCATATAAAGACCTAAAGCCCAAAAGCCGCTTTAGGAGTTAACCCCAAGCGGCTTTTTAGTGAAAACTTATGGACTATTGAAGAACTACTTTCTTGTATGTATTATCATTATCGTCCGTAATCTTCATAATGTATACACCTTTACTTAGTCCTGACAGGTTAAGCTCTTTGCTTATATGCCCATTCATTTTACCATAGTTAACAGATGTAAGCACTTGACCTAGCTCGTTATATAGCTTTAAACTCAGATTTTGCGAACTATTTAGGTCTAAGGTGAAGTTTACCGCGCCCCTGCTAGGGTTAGGGAATACAACTAATGAGCTTAAATCGCCATTAAGCGCATTTACCCCTGATACAAAAGCAATATTTCCTGTATTAGATTTAGATGCATTATAGTTAATTGATTCTATTGACGGAGTACACCCTCCTGGATTACTTATACCCACATGGAAATACCACGCCTTTTTTGCTGACGGGGTATAAGCGGTATATGTGAATGTGCCATTATTAAGAACATATCCTATACTATCAATAGCCTGATAAGACACTGTATCTCTATAAACAATATAATAATTGAAGGGAAGGCCTTGATAGTTATCCCATATCAGGTTATAAGTAGTATCATTCACACCTGGGTTAATAGTTAAGTGCATGGTTTTATGAGGTGCACTTAGGGGAGATTCAAATCCACAAGAATCTACTTGAGATATTTCATACCTCCAGCTTTGCACGTTAGGATTTGAATTAATATCTATATAAGTACCACCATTTTTAACAGGAACACTTCCTATTTTATTGAACAAACCAGGTACTGTAGTCTCTTTATAAATATTATAACTTGCAATAGCCTTTGCGGAAGATCTATCCCAAATAACGTAATTATGATTTGAAGCTGAATCAACCGTTACCATACAAATTGGTATTTGTGGAGGCGCAATTTCACCAATATTGGCAGCAGCCGTACCCACGCAACCTACCAGGTCAGTAACAATTACATTATATGTACCTGAAGGGGCATTGGCTAGGTTCTTTGTAGTACTGGCCGAAGCATCAGACCATAAGTATGTGTCACTTCCGGTACCGCCTGTTACGGTTATTACTACTGAACCACTTCCTTTACCACCCGATGCACATGTAGATGGTGTGATACTATCCACTACCACAACCGGACCATTTTTACTGCTGACCGCTGCCTGAGTTGAATCAACGCAGCCATTTGCATCAGTTACAGTTACAGTATATGCGCCTGCGCCTAAAGCATTAGCAGTAGCAGTAGTAGCTCCGGTGCTCCATGCATAGGTATAAGGCGAGGTACCTCCATTTGCTATAGCACTTGCCGTACCATCTGATATGGTACAGTCTGAGTTTGTAGTAGAAACATTTAATGAAATAGGAGAAGAAGGCTGACCAATTGTAAACGTTTTAATACCTGAACATCCTGTAGCATCGGTAGCTGTCACATAATACGGGCCTGGTGACAGATTAGAGATGTTTTGGGTAGTAGCACCTGTTGACCATGCATAAGTAATTGGGGCCGTTCCACCTGTTACACTTATGTTAATAGATCCATTTGATTGACCATAACATTTTACCTCATTAACACTCGTACTATTTACAGTCGGACCATCAGAGTTTGTAATAGCAATAGAAATAAATGTCGAACAACCATTCTTATCGGTTACCGTTACTATATAATTACCTGAATGCAAACTATCCACAGAAGGGATCGTATCTCCATTATTCCAACTGAACCTGTAAGGTAAAGTACCTCCGCTTACTGAAACTGCGGCTGTTCCTATATGCTCTCCACAAAGACTCGGAGTTATTGAGCTAACTGATATTGAAGGAGAAGTTGTTGACCCTATAGTTACGGTCGCCGTATTTGAACACTTGTTCTGGTCATAGACAGTAACTGTATATGTGCCCGCAGCAAGTCCAGTAATAGATTGGGTAGTTTGAACCGGAATAGTACTCCATTCATAAGTAAAAGCAGTTCCTGTACCTCCTGTTACCTTAGTAACCGAGGCCTGACCATTAATCTGACCACATGTAGTAGGAGTAGCACTGGTTTTTATTGTAATTTGTGCTGGCTGGCCCACAACTATTGTATCTTTCGCAGGACATCCAATCGAATCAAGTACAGTTACACTATACACACCCGCCGATAAACCGGTTGCAACACTGGTAGTTTGGGCAGGAGTGGTATTCCAAGAATATGTATACGCCTTTCCTGCTCCACCAGATGCAATTGCAGTTGCAGTACCATCGCTGCCCCCAAAGCAAGAATCTTTGGTAGCAGAAACAGTAACTACATCAGAACAATTGGCAACTTTAAATGCCCTTCCGGCATATAAGCTCCAGTGGCCT
>Ga0206861_1029_pt1 | contig 39391 bp, 30 predicted proteins | sample Alteio_BWOrgCont_45_FD_152617 | JGI IMG/M metagenome (GOLD analysis project Ga0206861, IMG submission 152617) | Enriched cells from forest soil in Barre Woods Harvard Forest LTER site, Petersham, Massachusetts, United States -... | ecosystem: Environmental > Terrestrial > Soil > Temperate forest >... | reverse complement strand
TTGTAATGAATACCGACGACTTGCTTTGTGCGGGTGCGGTAGATAATATGCTTTTATCTTCTACTATTGGTCGGAATAAAAACCTTGTAAACGGAGATATAATTGCCGCATTGATAAACGGTACCGAGGAGTTTATCGGCATGCTGCACAAGTACAATATTAATGTAATATCTACCGGTGGCGAAACTGCTGACGTTGGCGATTTGGTAAGAACATTAATAGTAGATTCTACTGTTGTGTGCCGCATGAGACGTAGCCATGTAGTATCGGCGGATAAGATACGCGACGGTGATGTGATTGTTGGCTTGGCTTCTTTTGGGCAAGCTACATACGAAGAGACATATAACAGTGGTATGGGTAGCAATGGTCTTACTTCTGCCCGCCATGATACCTTAGATCATGGTTACGCGGCACAATACAAAGAATCGTATGACCCGGCAGTACCAGGTTACTTAGTATATTGTGGGAAGAAGAAGCTGACTGAAAAAATAAATATTGAGTGGCACGATAAAAAATACACGACTGACATTGGTAAATTGATCCTCTCACCTACCCGTACCTATTTTCCGGTAATGCAGGAGATTTACAGAAGCTACAGGCCGCATATACACGCAGCCATACACTGCTCTGGTGGCGGACAAACCAAAATATTGCATTTTGCAAACGACCTGCATATTATAAAAGATAACCTTTTCGATACTCCACCTGTTTTTAATATTATACAACAAAACGCAGGTACCAAGTGGGATGAAATGTATAAGGTATTTAACATGGGGCACCGTCTCGAGCTTTATGTACCTGCCGAAGCCGCACAGCACATTATTGCCGTTGCAGCCAAGTATAATATAGACGCCCAGGTTGTGGGTCGGGTTGAAAAGCATGCTGGTAAAAAGCTTACTATTTCGGGTAAGCATGGTCAGTTCGTTTATTAGCTAGCCCTTTTTTGAATCTTAGTATTAACGCAGATATTCGCCTAAAAAAGCGTATCTTTGCACGAATTTAGAACCAAGCACAATGCTCGAGAAGTTAGAAGATGTATTAAACAGATATGCTCAGATAGAACAACAACTATCTGACCCTCAAACCCTTTCGGATATTAAACTTTTTGCTAAGCTTAATAAGGAATATAAGGACTTAGGAAAGATTTGCCCTACTATTAATGAGTATAAGAACATTATGGGCAATATTCAGTCGGCTAAGGACATGCTTTTTAAGGAAAAAGACCAGGAAATGCGTGAAATGGCCAAGGCTGAATTAGATGATCTTTTGATACAACAGGATAAATTTGAAGAGGTGTTGAAAATAATGCTTATTCCTAAAGACCCTGAAGATGCTAAAGATTGTGTGGTTGAAATACGTGCCGGTACAGGTGGCGATGAAGCATCGTTATTTGCCGGTGACCTTTTCAGAATGTATGTAAACTATTGCGAAGCCCGTAAGTGGAAAATTGAAATGGTAAGTACTGCAGAAGGTACATCGGGCGGATATAAAGAGGTAATATTTGAAGTAAAAGGTGATGGCGTATATGGTGTATTAAAGTATGAAGCTGGTGTGCATCGCGTACAGCGTGTACCTAATACCGAAACTCAAGGCCGTGTACATACATCTGCCGCTACCGTTATAGTAATGCCGGAAGCAGAAGACGTTGACGTTGATGTTAAGGAATCGGATATACGTAAAGATACATTTTGTGCTGGCGGCCACGGTGGGCAGTCGGTAAATACTACCTACTCTGCTGTTAGGCTTACACACATACCTACCGGTATGGTGGTACAATGCCAGGACGAACGTTCGCAGATAAAGAACTACGATAAGGCTTTGAAGGTATTACGTTCAAGATTGTATGAAATTGAACTTGAGAAACGCAGAAGTTCGGATATTGCAAAACGTAAGAGCCTTGTATCGAGCGGCGACCGTTCTGCTAAAATACGTACATATAACTTCCCGCAAAGTCGTATTACCGACCACCGTATAGGCTATACAGCACATAATTTGCAAACTTTCCTCGATGGCGATATTCAGGAAATATTAGATGCCCTGCAAGTGGCAGAAAATACTGAACGCCTTAAAGAGGGCTATACCGCTACTGTTTAATGAGGAGACATTTAACGCGCACTCAACTTAGCACCCTTATACACCAAAAGAAAACATTCCTTTGTGTAGGGTTAGATACCGACATTAATAAACTTCCTTCTTCGTTTAGCAAAACGCCAAAATCGGTGGTGGAGTTTAACGAAAGCATTATTGAAGAAACACATGACTTATGTGTTTCATACAAACTTAACCTTGCTTTTTATGAGGCTATGGGCGAAGCCGGGTGGGATGTACTTAGGCGCACTATAGAATTATTACCTGAGAATAGTTTTGTAATTGCCGATGCCAAACGTGGCGATATTGGCAATACAGCAGCCATGTATGCAGAAGCTTTTTTTAACGATTTGGATGTAGATGCCATAACGCTTTCTCCATATATGGGGAAAGACTCTATTAGCCCTTTCCTTGATTATAAAGGCAAGTGGAGCATATTGCTTGGCTTAACCTCTAACGAAGGTTCTAAAGACTTTCAAATGCAGAAGCTGCAGGATGGAAGCTACTTATACGAACAGGTACTTAAAACATCTTGCCAATGGGGCACTGCCGATAATATGATGTATGTTGTTGGTGCAACCCAGGCATCATCGTTAGCCAGTATTCGTAAAATATTACCCGAACATTTCTTTTTAGTACCCGGTGTTGGCGCACAAGCCGGAGATATGGCTGAAGTTATAAAAAACGGAAGCACTAACGAAGGAGGTCTTTTGATAAATGCTTCGCGTAGCATACTTTACGCCAGCAATGGTAAAGACTTCGCTCTTAAGGCCCGTGAAGAGGCCGTAAGGCTTAAAAAGCAAATGGAAACAGGATTCTAATACAATAGAACGCAGATAATACAGATTGGTTATGATAAACACTGATTCTAATTATCTTTCCACAAAGTATCTTATTAAATCATATTAATCAGCGTCATCAGCGTTCAATCATGGCGAACCATCGGCATTTACATATTTCATCAAGAGAGAATAAGGACACTGGTTTTGGCACTAATGCAACCAGCAATAGTGGCCGCTTTTTAAATAAAGACGGCAGCATGAATCAACGTCGTGAAGGCATTAGCTTTTTTGATAAGTTCAGTGTGTTTCAGGCAATGCTTACGATTCCGTTATGGAAGTTTGTGACCATTATAATGGCATTTTATTTTGGCTTGAGTTTTATGTTTGCAGGTGTTTACTTTGCTATTGGTGTTGATGAGTTACAAGGATTAACAGGTATATCTACCTGGCAAAAACTTAAAGATGTATTTTATTTCAGCACACAAACATTTACCACCGTCGGTTATGGCAGGGTCAACCCTATTGGTGATGGTGCAAACATTGTAGCATCTATTGAGGCACTTACCGGCTTTCTTTCATTTGCTATTGCTACTGGTTTAATATATGGCCGTTTTGCAAGGCCAAAGCCTTATCTTATATTTAGTGAACAAGCCTTAGTTAGCCCTTTTCATGACCATAAAGGCTTAATGTTCAGGATAGTGTCGTATAAAGACAAGCATGTACTTACCGATGTGGAGATTATTGTTAACCTGGGTATGCTGGTAACAGAAAATGGCAAATCATCGTATAAATTTTTCAGGCTTGATTTGGAACGCAGCAGGATAGAAAGTTTAATTGCCAACTGGACTATCGTGCATCCTATCGATGATAAGAGCCCTTTATATGGAATGAATGCGGAAGACTATAAGAATGCTGATGTGGAATTATATGTACTTATACGTGGCTTTGATGAAGTTTTTTCGAGTGTGGTACAAAAACGAACTTCCTATATTTTTTCAGAAATTCAATTCCATAAAAAATTTGCCTCTATGGCGAGAGAAACCGAAAATGGAAATGTATTAGAACTGCATAAACTGAATGATGTGGTTGATGTGAAAGCGTAACTATTTGTTTTCAGCGAGATAGGATGTGAAAAGTATATTTTATCAAATAATTAACCGGGTGTATACTATAATTTATCCGGAATGTTACATTTTTATTATGAAATTATTCTTTAATGAGAAAAGAGCTTTTATGAGCTTGAAGAATAATTTTATATTATTATGTTTGTACTTGCTCATCGCGTACCGTATGCATTAGAACTAAAAAAAACTAAATCACATGAAAAAACTTTACTTTTTACTCTTTACTCTACTTTGTTTGAGTACAGTTACAATGAAAGCTACAACTCACCTGATTCATAATGATGGGAAGATACTTGATGATAACAATGCTGTTTTGAGCACCACTGAAAGTGGATTTGAATATGCATGGTCAGAAGGAGCATCTTCTACCTGTACATTGAGTGTAAAAGCAATTGCTACTGCCGAAGTAACCTGCAACGGAGATGCTGATGGGCAAGCAATTGCAACAATTACCGGCGGAGTTGCTCCGTTTACATATTCTTGGTCAAATCATACAACTGCAAACCCAACTGCAGCCAATTTGGCTGTGGGTGCGTATACAGTAACTGTTACTGATGCGGGTGGTTGTGTTGCAACATCTGCGCTTAGCATTAGTCAACCCACCGCTATTGCAGTAACTATTGTAAGGACTGTAGATGTTTTATGTAATGGTGGCACTACCGGCAGCTTAACAGCTGATCCTGCTACAGGAGGTACCTCACCGTATACGTATATATGGACACCAAGTGGAGGTTCAGGTATTACAGCTTCAAGTTTAGCTGCAGGTATATATACCCTTACCGCAACTGATGCTCACGGATGTACAGGTCATGCTTCATCAACTATTACTCAACCTACTGCGCTCTCTGTAGGTATTGCAAGCAGTACTAATGTATTATGTAATGGTAGCGCTACCGGTACTGCAACTGCTTCTGCTGCGACTGGCGGTACTGCTCCTTATACCTACGCATGGACTCCTAGCGGAGGTGCTACAATTAGCGCTAAGAATTTAATAGCAGATACATACACTGTTAAAACAAAAGATGCACATGGTTGTACTGCTACTGCTTCAGTAGCCTTAACACAACCTTCTGCAGTTGCGGTATCAATAAGGACACATACTAATGTTACTTGTTCTGCTACTACAACAGGAAGTATAACGGCAAATGCTGCAACCGGTGGTACAGCTCCTTATACTTATAAATGGACTGTTACAGGTGGTACAAGTCTTACAGCTTCTTCTTTAACTACAGGAACTTATACAATTACTGCAAAAGATGCTAACGGTTGTACTGCTGAGGCTACTCAGGCTATAACTGAACCTACTACACTTGATGTTGCTATATCAGCACATGTAAATGATTTATGTAATGGTGCTTCCACAGGAAGTGCAACTGCACATGCTGCAACAGGCGGTACTGCTCCTTACACTTATGCATGGACCCCAAGTGGAGGTGCTACTTTGACTGCTTCGGCATTAACTGCCGGAACTTATACTGTAACTGCAAGGGATGCTAATGGCTGTACTGCTTCGGCAAATGTGGCTATTACCCAACCTACTGCACTTGTTGTATCTGTTTCTAAAAGCACCAATGTATTATGCCACGGAGAAGCTAATGGAACTGCAACCGGAAGTAATCCTACTGGCGGTACTGCTCCGTATACATACGACTGGACTCCGAGTGGAGGATCAGGCTTAACTGCTTCTGGTTTAACTAACGGAACATATACGCTTACTGTTAGAGATAAGAATGGCTGTATAACAGCTGCTAATATTGCAATTACCCAACCAACTGCACTTGCAATGGCACCCTCAATAACTACAGAAGTTTCTTGCTACGGTGGTTCCAACGGAACTGCAACAGCAACCGCTCCAACAGGTGGTACTGCTCCTTACACGTATGCATGGGCTCCTAAGGGCGGTGCTTCTCTTACTGCAACTGCTTTGGCTGCTAATACATATACCATTACTGCAAAAGATGCTCATGGTTGTACAATTACTTCTACAGGAGTTGTTACACAGCCTGCGGCTTTGGCAGTTGCAATATCAAGCAGTACAGATGTTTTATGTCATGGAGGCACTACCGGAACTGCAACAGCAAGTGCTGCAACCGGTGGTACTTCACCATATACTTATGCATGGACTCCGAGTGGAGGCACTAGTCTTATAGCATCAGCTCTTAGTGCAGGTACTTATACAATTACAGCAAGAGATGCGCATGGCTGCACAGCTGAAATTTCAAAGATTATTACTCAGCCTACCAGTGCTCTTACAGAAACAATAACAAGTCACACAGATGTTTTATGTCACGGTGGTGCTACAGGAACAGCCACAGCATCTGCAGCTACCGGCGGTACTGCTCCTTATAGTTATGCTTGGACACCAAGCGGAGGTACAAGTACGAGTCATGCGGCTACAGGTCTAAGCATTGGATCTTATACAATTACTGCTACCGATGCTAATGGCTGCCATACTACTGCCTCAACTACTATTACGCAACCAACTAAAGCTTTAAAGGATAGTGTTGCTAGTCTTACCTATAGCGGAACTACCGGTACTGTAGTTATTGGAGCAACAGGTGGAACTGTACCATATACTTATACATGGAACCCGCTTGTTAGTAGTACCAATTATGCTACAGGTATTGCTGCCGGAAGTTACACCGTAACTATAAAAGATGCAAATGAGTGTACCTCGAGTGTAACTACAGATGTAACTCCTCCTCCTATTCTTGTTGAGGGCATCGCCGGTGTAACATCCGGATCAAATGATGTTACCCTCTACCCTAATCCTAATAATGGTGCATTTACTATGAATGGATTAAGAGAAGGACAAACCCTTCAGGTGTATGATTTTACAGGAAGAATGATTAAGAGTGAAGTTATAGATAACTCTACTATGCAATTAAGCATATCAAACGAGCCTTATGGTATTTACCTGATAAGGGTAATAGATAAGGATGGTAGTGTTGTTTCGTTACAAAAGATGATAAAAGAGTAATAGAGATAAACAAAAGTTAGTTAAACAGAAAAAGGAAACGGTTTAAACCGTTTCCTTTTTCTTTTATATTGGATTATATAGATAATGCAAAAGTGTTGTAACTTTAAGTGATTAAATTTTATTTATGTTAAGTAAAAATATTGTATTGGTACTTTCTTTGCTTGCCTTTACTGTCGTATCTAAGGGGCAAATAGAGTTTAAGAACGCTAATGAAATTGACCGCATAAAAAACACCACCACTTACATTACATTTAAGGATACTAATAGTGCAGTTGCAAAGCAGTATATGGATATATACAGGAAATACTGGACAATATCTAAAATTCAGTTTATTAATGATACCGATATTGATGAGCATATTTCAGCGGAGAGCTCATTCTTTACCATGACTTATTATAACCCCACTATTGCGTATACCATGTATAACCCTATTTACGCACCGGTATATAATGGTAATTATAATTCGGCATACAATGACTATTCTTCGCAGTTGAATACGCAAACGAATAGTTTTCATCATGAGCACACCTATCAGGTTTCGTTCCTCTATATGTCTTTATGGGATTATAAACCAAACTACATTAAAAAGAAAAATAAAAGAGCCGCTGAAACTAAGGATGAAACCGAAATTGCACGTATTGCATTATTCCCTGATTATAATACCCTTATAGACCCTACCAGCATTTACAACTACGATTATGATTGGGGTGGACATATAAAGAATTGGAGCCCGGGCATGTTAAAAAACTATTTGCAGGCATTGATGTCGTACTTTAATGCACAGAAAGAGGTGGTTTTTGTATATGATGAAATTGAAAATAAAAAAGAACTGGCAGCCCTTCAGGGCCAAACGCTATATATTCCTGATTATATATTGAATATTTATGGGGGTGTTGGCAGAGATCAAACATACCAGCATGACCCGAAAGACCTCTTTAAAGACTATGCATATTCTTATAAGCTTATCTCAATGGCCGAGCTGAATGATAAAATATTAAACAGCCCAACTCTATTTTATTACCTGGTATACGTTAAAGATTGCAGCAACAAGCTTATTACTATTATCAACTCACAAACCGGCGAGATAATTTATTCAGAATGCACTAAAATATCGTACAATGTAAAACCTGGCGATTTTAAAGATATTTCAAACGTTATAAAAAAAGCGAAATAATATTATTCAACTATAAGTTTTCCGCTACCTACCCTATTCTGTTCATTATAAATATTATAGAAATAAACCCCTGTTGGAAAGTTTGATGTATTAATATGTAGAACAGATTGGCCATGATAAGTATGTGAAAAAGCTGTTTTAGGTAATACCGCCTGACCTAATTCATTAACAATATTCAATCTGTAATTCTCTTCACCTATACCCTGCACAATAAAAGTGGTGAATAATTTAGCCGGGTTTGGAAAAACTTTAATACCCGTAACATTTATCGGCTGTGGAGGTACCGATACAAAAACAGGGACAGCCGCATAACTCGAAATAACCTGTGCATAATTCTGAGCCATAGAATCGTTTTTTATACGTATTACATACATATCAAACCCACCTTGTCCATAACTACTGGTAGCGCCAGCGAATAACACATTGCCATTAGCCCCAATAGTAACCGAACTGCCAAATTGGGCGTTATTGCCTCCTATAGATGGTCCGGCTAAATAAAACCCTGTTGCGTTGTGATGCATTATATGTACCGATGATGAACCATAACCACCACCATCACTACTACCAATACTTAAGTAAGTAGTATCAGATGCTTCTATTATATCTTGTCCTCTGTCGTTCCATTTGCCATTGGTGGCTTGGGTCATCCATTGGCAATTGCCTGTGCTGTCGGTCTTTAAAAGCAATTCTCCGGCCACATCTTTAAATATACTATCAATACTGCCGGTAATCATATAACCACCGTCGTTAGTTGGTGTTATGACTTTTGCAATACTGGTGTATTTACTTCCGTATGTTTTTGATGTCACTACTTTCCCGCTACTATTTAATTCAAGAAAGTAAACATTGGTATCGGCATTGCCAAAGCTGGTGGTAGAGCCTACTATTACGTATAACGAATCATTACGTATGAGTATATCATTCCCCACGTCGCATCCCCAGCCACCTATTGCTTTTGTCCAAAGTGTATCGCCATTTTTATCTGTACGTATTACATACACATTTCCATTACCTGATCCATAACTGTAGGTTTGGCCACACATTACAAAACCACTGTCGCTGGTTTGTTTAATTGAATAGATGAAATCCCAATCATTGCCACCATAAGTCTTTTCCCATTGTTCAATGCCGTTAGAGTCTGTCTTAACTAAATACCCATCATATCCATATGGATTATTATCAGTAAAGCCTGCAAAAGCGTATCCTTTATCAAATGTTGGGGTAACACTATACCCCACTTGTATTTGCCTTGTGCCAAAAGCCCTTGACCATTGCGGCCGGCACAATGAATCAATTTTTACAGCATATAGGCTGTTACTCTGTGTGCCGTAGCTGGTAGTATATCCAATTAATATGTAGCCCTTATCAGTAGTAGGTCGTATTTGACTGCAACCATCATTTTGCAAGCCGCCATAGGTGTACATAAAGGCAGTATCCTTTTGGCCATAAGAAGATAAGGACAGAAGAGAAAATAAAATAACGATAAAGCGGGTTTCCATTCATTATACACTTACTACAAATATAATGAATTGGAAGTGCTTATTTGCAATCGCCTTCAGGCGTGCAGACAGGTCCTTCTGTAACTTCTAACTCTGTTATAGCCTTAATTCTCTTCCAATCGGCAAAAGATGTTTCCAGCGCCTGGGTAAAAGATTGACTCTCTTGTGCTCCTGATATAGCATACTTGCGGTTAAACACAAAAAATGGAACTCCGTTAACCCCAATTTGATTGGCTTCATCTATATCATCCATTACCTCATTGGCATATGCATCACTGGCAAGTGCTGCCTTTACTTCATCGGTATGTAAGCCTGCCTCAATGCCGATTTTAACTAATGTATCTAAATCGTCCACGTTCTTCCCTTCGGTAAAGTAAGCAGCTAATAGTTTTTCCTTTATTTCATTTTGCTTACCATGCTTGCCTGCTAAGTGTATTAAGCGGTGCGCATTAAAAGAATTAGCTACCACGGCCTTATCAAAATTATAAACCAGCCCGCTTTTTGCTGCCAAGTCAGTAACGTAGTCATTCATACGCTTGGCCTCATTCATACTAACTCCTTTATGCTCAGATAGGTATTGGTGAATTGTTTTACCCGGCGATGTTTTCATTTCAGGCGCCAGTTGGTAGCTCTTCCAAATTATTTCAACGTTATCTTTATTAACAAAACCTTCAAGCGCTTTCTCAAATTTACGTTTACCTATATAGCAAAATGGGCACATAATGTCGCTCCATATCTCAATCTGCATCTTGTTCTTAGTTGGTTCCATACCGTATTTATTTATGCAAAGTTAGGCATATGCAAATTGATTTAAAGCATTGATATACCACAGTATAGCGCTTAGTTAAACTATAGCCTCTATTTGAGGTCAAATTACCTATAAGAGCTTTTGTATATTTGAATAGAAAACTAACCCTACATCACCCAATATGAGAACGTATACCCATTTGTTACTTGCTTTATTAATAAGCATGCCTTTTGTCTCAAATTCGCAGGACATCAATACAGTTGCGGGTAATAATTCGCAAGGCTTTATGGGCGATAATGGCCAAGCTACCGCAGCAGAGTTAAATAACCCTACCGAAGTAGCAGTTGACGCGATAGGTAACATTTATATAACCGATTTTGCTAATGACAGGATACGCCAGGTAAATACGGGAGGCATTATTTTCACATTGGCAGGTAATGGGAAATCAGGATATACCGGAGATAATGGACAGGCTACTAATGCCGAATTAAATAACCCGGCAGGTATAGCGGTTGATAATAATGGCAACATCTACATTGCCGATGCCAGTAATAATGTAGTACGGAAAGTTAATTCTTCGGGTGTTATCACTACTATTGCCGGAACAGGCACTTCCGGTTTTTCGGGAGATGGCAATGCGGCCACTGCGGCCAAGCTAAGTGACCCTAATTCAGTTGCGGTTGATGGTTCGGGCAATGTTTATATATCAGATGCCGGCAATGATCGTATAAGGATGGTGGCATCAGGAACCATAACTACCGTAGCCGGTAACGGAACGTTTTCTTTTAGCGGTGACGGTGGCCCTGCAACCGCAGCATCTATCAATTACCCATATTGTATTGCTTTAGATTCAAAAGGCAACCTTTATATAGCCGACTATACCAATAACCGCATTCGCATGGTATCTTCAGGTACAATAACTACTATAGCAGGTAATGGCACTCCCGGTTATACCGGCGATGGTGGACTGGCAACGGCTGCTGAAATAACCTATCCTATTGGTGTAGCTGTCGATCAGGATTCAGGTAAGGTCTATATTACCGATGGAGCCAATAGCGTGGTCAGGTATATTGATGCCAGTAGCAAGATATATACCTATGCCGGTAACGGAAAACCGGGGTATGCGGGTGATGGAGGCCCTGCAACAGCAGCCGAATTGAATTATCCTTATGGTGTGGCAACAGATAAATTTGGCAACCTTTTTATTGCCGATGAATATAATTATGTTGTTCGTGAAGTTTTATTGCCGGTAGGGATAAATGAGCTGACTAACAATAGAGATATCGTGGTATATCCTATACCAAGCAGTGGAAATATAACGATTCAACTGCCAACGTTTAACGGTCAGGCAATAGTTAACATTTATGATGTATTGGGGCAAAAAGTATATACGAATACTCTTTCTAATTCTGAAAACAACAATACGCTTGGCCTTAATCTTAATACAGGTATTTATATATTACAAGCTGAAACATCAAAGGGAATACTTAGTAAGCGGATTGAAATAATGAAATAAAAAAAGCCCTGACGGTTAAGCCAGGGCTTTTTTATAAGAATATAATTCGATTAGAACTTAGCCTGTAAACCTACATTTATTAAGCTACCGCCGTAACCAAGGTATCCGATATCAGCCCAAGCGCCAATGTTATCGGTAAAGTAGAACCTGATACCTAAGAAACCACCAAACATAACACCGCTACCGGTAATTGCCAAAGTAGGGTTGCCATCTGTGCTTGCATTAGGATCGTTGGTAGTGTATTTAACACCAATTGATGTGTAACCAAGAGCAGCACCGATATATGGATCGATTTTTTCGCTGCTAACTGTAAAGTGGTAAGCGCCGGTTAAACCAAATGCCATACCAGTTAAAGTGTACTTGTCAGTGTAGCTGTAAACTTGACCAACGTTGTAAGGTCCGTAGTCGCCATATGTATTGTCAACTGTCCCTGATTCATTTAATGTAACGCTTGAGTAGTTGAATATTAATCCAACACCCCAGTGTGCACTAAGGCCACGCTCGTAAGCAAGTGAAATGGTAGGTACTGATGTTGCAGTATACCCTTCAGCTGTGTACAATGAGCCGATTAATTGAAGTCCGCCCACAAAACCAACACCAGCGTAAATAATGTTTTTGCCGGTAATGCCATCGCTGCTGCCACCACCATGGTGGCCGCCATCAGTTGCAAGCATGCTTTGTGAATTGTCAGTAGCATCCGGGGTTGTTGTTGCCGGAGCCGCTGTAGTAGAAGGTAAAGCTGAAGAAGCAGCCAGGTTATCCATAGCAGCTACATTTACTGTTGAAGGAACAACTGAAATATCAGTGGTTGCAACTTTCACAGTGGTGTTTGACGCGTCGCTGTTAGATGCAATTGCTTGGGCATTAGATACCTGAGCAAATGCTACGATAGCAGCAACCGACAAAATGATTTGTTGTTTTGATTTCATACAAGTAAGTGTTAAAATGGTTAAAATTGTGGTCTATTACGTACAAAAGTAATTTTTTATTTGTAATAAACAATTTATTAAGCCTCTTTTTTATTGTATACTAAATGTTAATAAACTGTATCTTATTTGTAATAAACAATTGAAGAGCGCTTACTATTTAGTTCTACCTATTTGTCTTGTTTGTGTGTATGTGCTATTTCGTTCATATAGTATTGATATTACCCACGACGAAGCATATTCATTTCATGTAATGAAGGCCTTTTGGCATGTAGAAGCGTTTTGTACTGCCAACACACACTGGTTAAATAGCCTGGCTATTAAAGTTGCCATATTGTTGCATATGGAAAACAATTGGCAAATACGCTGGCTTAGTTCACTGTCGGCAATTGCATTTTTTATAATAGTTTTTATCTGGGTTCGTTCCCTTAATAATTTGCCATTACAATTATTTGCCCTCGCCATTATCATATTCAATCCTTTTGTACTCGATTATTTTAGTTTGGCCCGTGGTTATGCTTCAGGCTTAATGCTTGAAGCGTTCGCTTTACTCCTATTCTTTATAAGTATAAACAAAGAAAACAGACATATAGCATTTTGTGCATTAGTATGTTCAGCTTTAAGCGCTATTGCTAATTACAGCTTTGTTTACTTTTTCACGGGTTTTGCATTAGTATATTTTTATCATTACTACTTAAAAAAAAGAGCAGGCTTATTTAAAACAAAAGGTTTTTATATAGATGCATTGCTTTGTATTACAACATTGCTTTTGGTTATTAGGGCGTGGATATTTATTATTAAATGTTCGAACGATGTTGGCGCGGGAACCGATAGTATTACTGAAGTCTGTAATTCATTTATGGAAGGGCTGTTTTATCGCAGGTTGACATTTATTAATCATTCGGTACTACTTACACTATCTATTATACTTATTGGTTTCATTACTATTGTTTGTTTACACGGCATTGTAAGGTTCTCAAAACATCAAAACCAGGTTTACTTTTATTCAAGTTTGATTCTGTCTGTAGTATTGTGCGCTGTCTTTACCAATTTTATTTGCTTTAATACACCACTCCCATATGCGCGTAGCGCGTTGTTCATGTTCCCACTAATATGTATCAATATTGTTTATTTCTTTAGTAGCATATCTTTAAAGAAACCCATTTTTACGGCACTAAGTATATTGTTATTAATTAATTTCTTTGCATCTGCAAATACCACGCATACACTCGACTTTGCCGCGCAGGAAAACACGCAATACGTATTCAATTATGTAGACAGAATTGGAGCCAGGCACGTAGCTATGAATCAGGATACCTATGGAGTTTATATAAACTATTACCAGCAAACCAACAATATGAAATACCGCTTTAAAGGCGATTATGTGAATGATATAAAGACACCTAATGGTTATGACTATGTATTGCTTTCAGCCTCGCCAGCTGCTTTGCCTCCTGTTTTTGATAAAACCAAGCTAACCTTAGTAAAGCGGTTTACAGGCAATGGCATTACTTTATTTAAAGTAGAGGAGTAATGCAATACTTATATTTGTCATAAATAACAAAGGCTTTGCAAAAAGAGACCCAAAATACATTTAGTTTTTTTAAAAGAAATAGCGAAGGCTTATTAATGATGCTTTTGTTAATAGCGACACTATTGCCCTTGTTCATTCTGTCGCTATACACCCACCCTGCCCTGATGGATGATTACAATGATACCAATATGGTGTTCGGAAAAGGGTTCTTTGGTGTGCAGAAGTTCTTCTATTTAAATTGGACAGGCCGCTACTTTACCGATATACTTCTAAGTCTTAACCCTTTGGTCTTTCATGCCGAATGGGCCTACAAGTTCAATTCGATTGTTTGGCTCAGTTTGCATTTAATAGCAGCTTATTGGCTTTGCGGCAAGCTATTTAAAGGAATTGACTGGATAGCTAGAATAGGCATTGTGGCTTTATTCCTTTTTACGTATATAATGTTATTGCCTGATATTACAGGCGTTTTTTGGCAAACATGCTTATATGTAAATTTTACACCCAACTTTCTAACTCTGTTCTTATTTGGTTGCATGGTGTTGTATTACCAGTCAGAGCATAAGAATTTATATTTCATTCTGTCAGCACTACTTATGGTTGCCATTATCGGCTCGTACGAAACCTGCATGATTTATATAGATATGTTTATGCTGTTGTTTGCAGTAGTAAGTTTCATAAAAAAGAAAAAGCTTCTATTTCCGTTTACCTTACTTGTAATAGCTATTGCATTTTCTGTTTTTTCAGCCACTGCACCGGGTAATAAAGTACGTGCGGCTATGGCAACTAATACACATCAATTTATATATTCATTAAAGGAGTCTTTAATATGGGGAGGGAAAGTGCTTTTAAATTTCCATTGGTTACTATTTACTTTTTTTATAGGCCTGCTACTTTTTGGGTTACTCGCCAACCGCATTAATTGGAATAATACCGGTTCTGTCTTTATCCTTTCTCCATCTCTTGCTTTACTCGCTAGTCTGGCTATACCTTTTGCAGGCATGTTCATTTATTTTTACTCATCGGGCACCGACCCGCCGCCGCGTACAGTAAATAGTATGTGGTTTTATTTTCTTATGGGCATGATGTACTTTTCGTTTACGACTATAGCCTACATTAAAAGACAATACCCTAATTTTAATCCACCAGCAATGGCAAAGCCAGGCTTATATATTGTCTTAGCCCTTGTATTCTTTTTCAGGGCACATAATATTACTCAAGCCTATAAAGATGTGTCTTCGGGCGTAGCAGTATTATATGATAAAGAAAGAACTGAAAGAAATATCTTTTTAACCACCTTTAAAGGTGATAGTTGCCTGGTAGATTCTATACAACACATACCTAAGACTTTATATTTTGTTGAATTACCCGAGAAAATAAACTGGCTAAATACCAGCTATTGGGATTATTACCACAAAAAATACATTGGCATTAAAGACAGGGTGCATCATAAGCAATAAAGCTTACTTAAAATGCTTTTGGTATAGCTTAAATGCCTGCTGCGATCGCTCAGGCAAGTAACTCATCATATTCTCGGCATTGTCTGGCAGTTCATTTACTAGTTTAAAGTTATATTCATAGCCCAAATATTCCTGCTTCATATCTTTAACAAGGTCATGCACGTTGCGAGACTGGTATACTGATGCTTCTGTATAAACCACATTACATTTGGTTTTAGCTTCCAGGTAATAAGCTGCCCAAATGTCCTCCATACGGCCAATAAAGGGGAACATAAAATAATCCTTCAGTAAACTCCCTTTTAAAAAAGTGTTCTGAGAATTAAATGGCGATAACCTATTCGATGCAATTGGGAAGTATTTAGTGTCGAACTTACAGTCAGGTGCATGCTCCATACGGCATATAGCATCAATATCAGGGTCGCCATTCCAAAAATCGGCCTGCACGTCGGGCACAATTGTTTTCTTTTTCTTTACTGAATAATCACGCTTAGGTATTAATTGTAGCGGGTATCCCCTATGCCACAAATTATTATGATTAGTTGCACCTACAGGATCGAAAGCAGGCAATGTAGTTTCGTAATAATTTACTTCGGTTTCTTTGCCAATAATAATGTTCTTCCCCCAATTTTCATAAGGTATATTGTCGTCATCAACAACAGCCACTATATCCGCCTTCATATCGTGTGCCCATAAAAGGCCAAAGTTGCGACGCGCTATACAGTTCCAGCCTAGCGCATCCGAAAACTCTTTATCATAGGCCTCCTGCATTTCGGGAGTAACGTATAGGCCATTGGTTAAGCTATAATCTTTCGGGGTTTTCTGGTCGCCAATAACCACCAAATCCCAACCTGGCATAGCCGAAAACTTCTTAATGGCTTCGGTAGGTGGATTTATAGTGGTTGTAACTATTACTTTTCTCATATGGCACACATCATTTTATTACAGGCGCTTTAAACCCCAAACGTAAAAAGAAATAATGGAAAAGCACATCGAAAGAATTATAAATAGCCTTTTTTGAAACACTTGGCGATGGAGCCCTGTAATGTATTGGTATTTCGGCATAACGGCTTTTACGTAACAGGTACCGCAATTCAGTTTGGTAAAAATGTGCTTTCGATAACAAATTATAATTTACAAATTTTTCAACTACATCGGCATGAAAACCCTGATAGCCTGAAGTCATATCATACATCTTAGAACCCAGTAATACATTCGATAATATAGTGCCGAATTTCGAAAGAAAGGTACGTTTCCATGTAGAATCGCATATTGAGCCACCATTTATAAAACGGCTGCCGAAAGCACATTCATTACCTTCATTAAGTACACGTAAAAACATAGGCAAAGCCTTAGGATCGTGCGATAGGCCGGCGTCCATCTCAATAATTAGTTCATGCTTGCTCTTTAAGGCCTCCTTATAACCTCGCATATAGGCATCTACCACATTCTTATTCTCAGGTGCCCAAACCGTAACGAAACGACTGTCCTTTGCTGAAAGGTCTTGGCATAATTGCAGGGTATTGTCTTTCGATACAGTATCTACCACAAAATACACTGTTCCGCACTCCAAGCTATTTAATTCCTCAGTTAAGCTATTTACAAACGGCTTAAAGTCTGCTTGTTCATTAGCCATAGGAATTACAACTGCAAAATTAAACTTCATTAACCTCTTTAATTAGACCATAAAAGTATGGAAAATAAGGGAATAGAGGATGTGTCAATAATACTTGCAAGATATAAACACAATATGTAAATGATGCAAGTTACAAGCTGACTATTGCAATAACTAAAGCAGTTATATCACTCATCTTTGCTCTGTTGCAGAAATTCATTTGTAACTAATACTACTGAAGATGAAAAGAATAACTTTTATTTTAGCCTTGGCAGTTATGTTTATGCTGCAAGGATGTTTTTGGGGCAGACCCGGCCATGGTGGCGATAGACATCACGATGATCATCATGAAGGCGATCATCATTAATTTAACATATTGATTTTGCGGGGCAGCCCTATGAGTGGTTAGGGTAAAGCTTCTTATTCTTTAAGAGGTAATGCTCCGCAATTTATTTTAATAAAAACGCTAAAGCAGGTCTTTTTTTATTGACTGCTAATATAATCGAACTGATTACCCTCTATCTAGGCGTATAAACTCATAGTATCATCTTACTATATATCTTTGATGCTTTAAATTAGCAGATGCCCAATGAAAGGTAACATCCTTATTATTGATGATGAAGATAAACTTCGCTTATTATTATCCAGGATAATTGGGCTGGAAGGGTATACCGTTTCTGAAGCATCTACAGTAAAAGATGGATTGAAGAAACTGGAAAGAGAAGAAATAAGTGTTATAGTTACAGATGTTAAGTTGCCGGATGGTAACGGGGTTGAGCTAACCCAAAAGATAAAAGCACTTTACCCGCAAATTGAGGTTATAGTTATTACCGCATACGGAACTATAGCTGATGGCGTAAAGGCCATTAAGAATGGAGCTTTTGACTATATAGTAAAAGGAGATGATAATGATAAAATAATCCCTTTGCTTGCACGAGCCATGGATAAAGCCATTTTGCAAAAGAGGATACTCGGACTTGAACAAAAGATTGAAAAGAAATATTCTTTCGATAATATAATTGGAGAATCAAAGCAGATACAGGAAGCAATAGAGTTGGCTAAGAAAGTTTCGCAGACCGATACTACTGTATTGCTACTCGGAGAAACAGGAACAGGGAAAGAAGTATTTGCGCAAGCAATACATAATGCAAGCCCTCGAAGGTTAAAGCCATTTGTTGCCATAAATTGCAGTGCTTTTAACCAAAGTCTGCTCGAAAATGAGTTGTTTGGCCATAAGGCAGGGGCATATACCGATGCAGGTAAGGATACAAAAGGCTTATTTGAAGAAGCTACAGGTGGAACCATTTTTCTGGATGAGATTGGAGAAATGGGAATAGAACTGCAATCGAAACTTTTACGCGTACTAGAAACAAGCGAGTTTTTGAAAATAGGCGACAGCAAATCGACAAAAGTAGACGTACGTATTATAGCAGCAACTAACCGCGATTTGCAAAAGGAAGCTGATAAGGGAGCTTTCCGGTCAGACCTTTATTATCGCCTTGCTGTTTTTCAGCTCTCCCTACCCTCTCTGCGTGATAGGCCCAAAGACATACAAGCATTGGCTGAACACTTTTTAAAAGTCTTTTCATCAAAAGTTAGTAAGCCTGTTCCTAAAATGAGCGCTGAGTTTATTGAGAAATTGAAGGCCTATAAATGGAAAGGTAATATACGCGAATTGAAAAATACTATGGAGCGCATAACCATATTATCGGACACAAATACACTCGCTATAGAAGATTTGCCTTACGAGATAAAAAACTGTAATAACAGCAAAACAACTTTATCCTCTTTTAACCTTGCTGCAACCGAAAAAGAACTTATTGAAAGAACTTTGGCTCATACTAAAGGCAACAAAACGGAGGCAGCACGCTTAATGGGAATTGGCTTAACAACGCTTTACAGAAAATTGGAAGAATATAAAATAGCATAAATAATACCATACCAAAATGGTAAAAGCCTTCCAAAATGTAAGGCTTTTTTATTGGGTACAATCCAAAGTCATATTGCATTTTATATTGATAATCAATAGATTAATATCATTAGTGGATATACCATGCCAACATTGGCATGGCATTTGTATATGCATTTGTAAAAACAAAGCCATGGAAACTGATCATATAGTTATTGAAGGAACAGATGTGAAAGAAATATTTAAACAGAGTGTTCCTGAATTGCAAATAGAACAATCTTCAGAATGTAATATTAACAAGATCATTGACAGATTTGCAGGCTACACCATTGATTTAATTAAGAAGGGTAACCTGCCAGCAATAAAGAATTGCTTTAGCGCAGCCGATCAAATGCTTGCCGATGGTAGTAATGAAGTAAAACAAGCCATTGAGAATGTGTATGTATTTTCTATAAGCATATTCTTCGATATGGCCCATGCAGTGTCAAAACAGGTTAAAGAATTGCTTCCCGAGCACTTAATGGAAGAGTATCATAAACAAGTAGGATGTTGCCAGAAGTAATAACCGTGATAGAAGTATTTGATAAATAAGATTTAACAAAAAACAAAAAAATATGATGACACTTATTCTTTTTCTGGGCTGCGTTGTAGGAATGTGGCTACTATTTAAATCAATTGACTTTTTCGAAAAAATATAAAACATTATGATAGCACTATTTATTTTATGTATAGCAGTGTTCTGCTACTTGGTTTACGCGCTTATTAAACCTGAAAAATTTTAGAGGATATAACATATTTATACTAGTTATTTATGAGCACAGAAATTATTGGCATTATTGCCACCTATGGTATTACCCTGTTACTGGCAATACCATTAGGTAGATACATAGCTAAGGTATTTGCCGGCGAAAAGGTATGGACAGATTTCCTTAAGCCATTTGAACGACTTGTTTTTAAGCTTTCAGGCATCGACCCTACTGAAGAAATGAGTTGGAAGGGCCACATGAAAGCTATGCTTACCATAAGCTCATTATGGCTTATATATGCATTTTTTGCCTTGATCTTTCAGGATAAATTGCCTTTGAACCCGGATCATAACCCAGAGCAAACACCGGACTTAGCTTTTAATACCGCTATTAGCTTTTTGGTTAATTGTAATGTTCAGGATTATAGTGGAGAAACAGGTGTAACCTATTTCACCCAGCTATTTGTATTAATGTTCCTGCATTTTGTGAGCGCAGCTTCAGCCATTGCCGCTATGATGGTTATATATAAGGGCATGAAAGAAAAGAGTGTTAAAACACTTGGTAATTTTTGGGATTTCTTTGTAAAAAGCATTACCCGTTTCTTATTGCCTGGCTCTGTACTTATTGCTATAATACTGGCCTTTAATGGTACACCTGCAAGCTATAAGGCAAAAGATACAGTAATAACTATGCAAGGTGATACCACACAGGTATCTCGCGGCCCAGCAGCAGCCATGATTGCAATTAAGCACCTGGGTACAAATGGTGGCGGATGGTTTGGTGCCAACTCTGCACACCCATTCGAATGCCCGAATTACCTGACCTATATGCTGCAGATGATTGCACAGGTTGTAATTCCCATTGCTTTAATATTTGCTTTAGGCTTTTATTTACGGAAGAAAAAATTTGCTTACGTCATATTCGGTGTAATGACTATTGGGATGTTCATGTTCCTGATACCTACACTGCAAGCCGAAATACATGGCAACCCTGCCATCGCCAATATGGGTATAAGTCCAACTAATACAGCAATGGAAGGTAAAGAAGTACGGTTTGGTGTGCCTGCCACAGCGTATTGGAGTACTGTTACAACTATTATTTCTACCGGTTCGGCAAATGGCGCGCATGATAGTTATATGCCTATGACAACAGCTATGCAACTAATGGCTATGATGGTAAACTGCTTTTATGGCGGTTGCGGTGCAGGTTTTATGAACTACTACATATTCATCATTATAGCAGTATTTATTTCGGGCCTTATGGTAGGGCGCACGCCTGAATTTATGGGGCATAAGGTGGAAGCGAAAGAAATGAAGATTGCATCTATTGCAGCTTTATTACACCCTTTCCTAATACTTTCATTTACAGCACTTGCGTCGTATGTTTTGGTTTACCATCCTGATATCAAGTGGGTTTTCCAGCCAAAAAACTGGCTTGGAAACCCCGGATATCATGGCTTCTCGGAAATGCTTTACCAAAACACTTCATGTGCTGCCAATAATGGCTCAGCAATGGGTGGCCTTACTGCAAATAATATTTTTTGGAATGTAACTACAGGAATCGTATTACTCTTTTCAAGGTTCATACCAATTATTGCACCGGTTGCTATAGCAGGTGTTATGGCACAAAAGAAATACATCCCGGAATCGGCTGGTACGTTAAAGACCGATACAGGCACATTTGGTTTAATGACCTGGGCAGTAATTATAATAATAGCCGCACTTGCATTCTTCCCTGCTCTGGCTTTGGGTCCATTAGCAGAATATTTCAGTATGAAATAACGATATAGAATATTTGAATTATGACTAAAAGACAAAAAAATAGCTCGCTCTTCCAAAGGGAATTGGTAAACGGAGCTTTAAGAGAGTCCTTCGTTAAATTGGACCCAAGGATACTATGGCGCAACCCTGTTATGTTCACCGTTGAGATAGGAACCATTGTAATGGCTTTGGTAACTGCTAATATTCTTATTAATCACGATAAGACTCAAGGCTCATTCGCATACAATCTTATCATTACATTAATATTATTGGCTACTGTACTATTTGCAAATTTTGCCGAGGCGCTTGCTGAAGCACGCGGTAAAGCGCAAGCTGACTCACTCCGTAAAACAAGAGAAGAAACCCCTGCAAAAAAGGTATTGCCTATTGGCGAAATGTATGTAGGAGAAATTCAGGTTGTGAATTCATCAACATTACAAAAAGGTGATGTGTTTGTTTGCGAAGCAGGTGATATTATTCCTATTGACGGAGAGATAATTGAGGGTCTCGCATCTATTGATGAAAGTGCTATCACTGGTGAAAGTGCTCCTGTTATTCGCGAATCGGGTGGTGACAAATCTTCGGTAACCGGTGGTACAAAAGTATTGTCTGATAAGATAAAAGTGAAAGTAACTGCATCACCAGGCGAAAGCTTCTTAGATAAAATGATTGCACTTGTAGAAGGTGCATCAAGGCAAAAAACGCCTAATGAAATAGCGCTTACTATTTTGTTGGCTGGCTTTACACTAGTGTTTATTATAGTCTGCGTTACCTTAAAACCATTTGGCGATTATGCCCAAACACCTATAACTATTGCAGCATTCGTTTCGCTTTTTGTTTGTCTTATACCTACTACTATTGGTGGATTACTTTCAGCTATTGGTATTGCAGGTATGGACAGAGCATTGCGTGCTAATGTAATTACCAAATCGGGCAAAGCAGTTGAAACAGCTGGCGATATTGATACACTATTATTGGATAAGACGGGAACGATAACTATTGGTAACCGTAAAGCAACCAATTTTTATCCTGCTCAGGGTGTTGATGATTTCCTCTTCATTCAAAATTGTTTAATAGCATCACTTGCCGATGAAACCCCTGAAGGTAAATCGATAGTGGCTTTGGCAAAAGAGAGAAATGTAACTGTCCCTTCAGGTTTTGATGTAAACAAGGTAACACTTATCAATTTTACTGCCGAAACCCGTAGTAGTGGTATTAACCTGCCTGATGGGAAGCAGATTCGCAAAGGAGCACTAGATGCCATTAAAGAAATGGCAATTGATGCAGGTAATACTTTTCCTGCAGAAACGGGAGAAAGAGTAAAGACAATAGCATCGAATGGCGGAACACCTTTAGTGGTTTCTGAAAATAAGAAAGTACTTGGTGTAATAGAATTGCAGGATATTATTAAGCCTGGTATTAAAGAACGTTTTGAACGCCTCAGGAAAATGGGTATTAAGACTGTAATGGTTACAGGTGATAACCCATTAACGGCAAAATATATTGCTGAAAAAGCCGGAGTGGATGATTTTATCGCTGAAGCTAAGCCCGAGGATAAAATGGCATACATACGTGCTGAACAGGCAGATGGTAAACTGGTTGCCATGATGGGTGATGGCACTAACGATGCCCCTGCCCTGGCTCAGGCTGACGTGGGTGTGGCTATGAACAGTGGCACACAGGCTGCAAAAGAAGCAGGCAATATGGTCGATTTAGATAATGACCCTACCAAGCTCATTGAAATAGTTGAAATAGGTAAACAGCTTTTAATGACACGCGGAACACTTACAACTTTTAGTATTGCTAACGATGTAGCTAAATACTTTGCCATAGTACCCGCACTATTTATTGTTACCATTCCATCGCTAAGGGCCTTAAACATTATGGGGCTTAAGAGCCCTGAAACGGCAATACTTTCTGCGGTGATTTTTAATGCCATTATCATTCCAATGCTTATTCCATTGGCATTACGAGGTGTAGAATATAAACCAATTGGTGCAAGTGCATTATTAAGGCGTAACCTGCTTATTTATGGCTTAGGCGGCATTATTATACCATTTATTGGTATAAAATTAATTGACCTTGCTCTTGGCTTATTTATGTAAATTTTTAAAACAGAATAATCATGAAAAAATACTTTTTACCATCATTAAGGCTCACAGTTGTTCTACTGGTGTTGCTTTGTGTAATCTATCCTTTATTTATTGCAGCCGTGGCAAAAATGGCACCGGGTGGCGGTGATGGTGTTACCGTTACCTATAAAGGCAAAGTAGTGGGTTATGAAAATATAGGACAGGGTTTTAAGAGCGATAAGTATTTTCAACCTCGCCCATCAGCAGTCGGTTATAATGCAGCAGGCTCGGGTGCAAGTAATAAGGGGCCCACAAACCCTGATTATTTGAAAAGTGTGCAAGCTGCCATTGACACTTTTATGGTAAATAATCCCGGAGTGAACAAAGCTGATGTACCAGCCGAATTAGTTACTGCTTCTGGCAGCGGTTTAGACCCTGACCTTAGTCCTGAAGGAGCAAGAATACAGGTTAAAAGAATTGCCAGATTACGCCATATCTCCGAACAAGACTTAATGAAACTGATAGATGAACATACCGATGGCCCATTATTAGGTTTACTAGGCCCTGCAAAGGTTAATGTACTGAAACTGAACATTGCTTTAGATGAAATAAAAACGAATTAAATGAGCTTAATTAAATAAACCAAAACAATCAATCATGAATACAGGAAAAACAGCGTTATTGGCATTAGCGGCCATAGCTCTTACTCAACAAGCTAATGCGCAGACAGCAACTGCAAAGAAGGATACGGTCAAAAAGATAGCCGACCAAACTCCTTTTGATAACATGGACCAGTCATGGGTGAATGGAAATGACCGTAGGGATTCTTCGGTATTCCATATCCCATACTTTACCCCTGAAATTTTTGTGGACGCTAACGTAACAGCTTCCGGCAATAATCCAATAGATCACACCGTAGTTGGCTCTACTGCTTTGGCACGTAATAATGAAATGGATATTTCAGCATTAGGATTTGGCGGAGATTTTAACTACGATGGTGCGCGTGGAAGATTTATGACACAATTAGGTACCCGTGATGAAGTTGTTCCCCGTAATGATTACAGTCCATATAGAGGTCAGTATGATTTACAAGATGCATACCGTTATATAAGTGAAGCATACGGAGGATATCACTTTAACGTATGGCATGGCATTAACGTAGATGGAGGGTTATTTATGTCTTACATAGGTCTTAACTCTTATTACCAGGTTGAAAACTGGGATTATCAGGCATCTTATACTTCTGATAATACTCCTTGGTTCTTTAATGGTATCCGTACCCAAATTTTTCCATCAAATAAACTAAAGATCGAATTATGGTTAATCAATGGCTGGCAGAGCTATGCTATGTTTAATTCTAATCCGGGTATTGGTGGAAATATCACATGGATACCTAATGAGAATGTTAAACTTTTAACCAACGATTATTATGGACAAGATGATGCAGGCTTGCTTGGAAGACATCGTTTCCACTCTGATAATAGTTTTCTATTGAGGTATTTTCATAGGCCAAAATTATCAAATGGTATAACCCAAATGGCTTTTTCATTAACAGGCGATATTGGTGATGAACAAGGTGATGGAGTGAATGGGTTTAACGATTTTAAAACCGGTAATGCTACAGACGGCTATGCACAATATTTTGCCAGTGCCATGTTCTATAACCGCATATGGTTTGCTCATAACAAATGGGCATGGATGTTTGGTGGTGGTGTTATGGTAAATCCGGGCCGTTACTTGGTTCTTGAACCGACCGGACAAGCAAGCGACCTACCTACTCCAACGGCAATTGCTATGGCAAACGGTACTGTACTACAAACAACTACTCAGGAAGGAATAGATCCTTTCACACAAAATCCTGGTGACCAGTTTAGTGCTTGGGATTGTTCAACTAACATAGCTTGGATGCCTAACCAAAGTATTGAGTTTAAATTAGAGTTATTACACCGTCAGGCAAGTGTGCCTTATTTTGCAGGTTCGGGTGGTGTTACTTCTCCAAATGGGTATACAACCGACCCTATCCTTACACAATTGGCTAATGGAACTCTTGTTCCTGCTTCCGGATGGACACCTGACCTTGTAAAAGCAGAAAACAGAATTATCATTGCTATCCTTTTCAGGATATAATTGATAATAGACATAACTTTGCGTTATGCCTGAAGAAAGAGAACAAAACGCAGAACATTTCCTTGAACTTATCCGCAAATCAAAGCGTGGTAAGTTCAAGGTTTATATAGGCATGAGCGCCGGGGTTGGTAAAACATACAGGATGCTTCAGGAAGCTCATACCTTATTAAAAAATGGCATTAACATTGAGTTGGGCTATATAGAAACGCATAACCGTAAAGAAACACATGACTTATTAGAAGGCCTTCCGGTGATACCACGCCGGAAGCTTTTTTATAAAGGAAAGGAACTGGAAGAAATGGATATGCAGGCTATAATTAATATCCACCCTGAAGTGGTAATAGTGGATGAGCTTGCCCATTCAAACATTGAAGGGAGCAAAAATGAAAAACGCTGGCAGGACGTTTTTGAAATATTAGATGCCGGAATAAATGTTATTAGTGCCGTAAACATTCAGCATATTGAAAGTTTGAATGAGGAAATTCAGGAAATAACAGGAATTGAAGTAAGTGAACGTATTCCTGATAAGGTACTGAGGGCAGCCGATGAAGTAGTGAACATTGACCTTACAGCTGACGAATTAATAACCCGTTTAAAGGAAGGCAAAATATACGATCGTTCGAAGATAGAAACCGCTCTCAATAATTTTTTCAAATTCGAAAAAATATTACAGTTGCGGGAGTTGGCTTTAAGGGAGGTTACCTCTCAAGTGGAACGAAAAATAGAGATAGAAATTCCGAGAGGTATTGCGTTAAAGCCCGAGCGGTTTTTAGCCTGTGTTAGTTCTGATGCCGAAGTTTCTAAAATGATAATTCGAAAGACTGCAAGACTTGCGGCCTATTACAATTCAAACTGGATAGTGCTGTATGTTGAAACAGAAAAAGAGAATCCTGACAATATTGAACTATCTGCACAGAGACATTTGATCAACAATTTTAAGCTTGCCACCGAGTTGGGGGCTGAAGTGATACAGCTAAAAAGCAGAAACATAGCTACAGGTATTATCGAGACGGCCGAAAAGAAAGGAATAACAACCATTTGCATTGGCAAGCCGCATTTCAGCCTTATAAAATCGATATTAAGCAATAATTTATTTGACCAGCTTATGATAAAACTTACCGATACAGATATTGACCTAATAATTCTCTCTTGATGAAATTGCGTATTAAGACCAAGCTATCGCTTGGCCTCACTTTTTTCTTTACAATGATTGTCTTGATTGGCGCAGTGGGTTTGCTTGCAATTAATCGCCTTGCCGATGAATCAAAAAACATACTTAAAGCAAATTACGAAAGCATTGAATACTCAGAAAATATGCAACAGGCACTTGATGCATACGGAGTAAATGATCATGATGCAATTGATAAATTTGAAAAGAATCTGAAAGCACAGGAAAATAATATTACCGAGGTTGGCGAACAGGATGCAACCGCATCAGTACGCGAACAATTTGAAAGATTAAAAAAATCGGACTCGCTTTCAGCCATTCAACTAAAAAAAGATTTACGGGTAGGCTTATATAAAATAAGCGACTTGAATACAGATGCCATTGTCAGAAAAAACAATGAAACTCAGCAAACTGCTGAAAAACTAAAGATATACCTTGCCATATTGGTTACGGTGGCCTTTCTTATTTCATTTACTATGCTGCTTAACTTTCCTGGCTATATAGCAAACCCCATTAGCCGGCTTACTGATAGTATAAAGCAAATAGCAGAAAAGAATTACGCGCATCGCATACATATTGAAAGGGGCGATGAATTTGGAGAATTAGCGGAAGCTTTTAATATGATGGCACGGAAACTGGATGATTATAACAATAGTAACCTTGCTAAAATAATATTTCAGAAAAAAAGGATAGATACCATTATTAACAATATGAAGGATCCTATTATTGGATTGGATGAAAAAAGAAATATTCTTTTTACTAATACTTCTTCAATTAAAATATTAGACATAAAAGAAACCGAGCTAATTGGTAAATATGCCGCCGATGTTGCACTGAAAAACGATTTGCTTCGCACCCTTTTAAATACAGACACAGGTACCCTACCCCTAAAAATATATGCAGATAACAGGGAGAGTTACTTTACCAAAGAGGTTTTGAAAATAACTGTTGATGAGCAACCTATTGGTGAGGTGATTCTACTAAAGAATATTACCCAGTTTAAGGAACTTGATTTAGCTAAAACAAACTTTATTGCTACAGTATCGCACTCACTTAAAACACCTATTTCATCTATTAAAATGAGCCTCAAGCTATTAAGCGACGAACGTGTAGGAAAGACCAATTCCGAACAAAAGGAGCTTGTAAACCACATTAAAGAAGATAGCGAACGTTTGTTGAATATTACCAGCGAGTTGTTAAATATGACCCAGGTTGAAACCGGAAATATTCAACTTAACTTCAGGCAAACCAACCCGAAGGAGATAATTGACTATGCCATAGATACAATAAGAATGCAAGCTGAACAAAAACATGTTGCGTTGGAAGTCATATGCCCTGAAAATATTCACAAGGTATTTATCGACCCAGAGAAGACGGTTTGGGTAGTGGTAAACTTATTATCGAACGCACTTAGGTATAGTCCTGAGAACAATAAAATAATTATTAGTGCTCTTGAAAAAGGTACTTCGATAGAATTCTCCGTTAAGGATTTTGGAATTGGTATAGAGGATAAATATAAAGACCGGTTATTCCAGCGCTATTTTCAGGTGCCGGGTAGCCCAAGGAGCGGAACGGGATTAGGTCTTGCCATATCAAAAGAATTTATAGAGGCTCAAAATGGAAAAATAGCTGTAGAAAGTAAAATTGGCGAAGGAAGCAGGTTTTATTTTACGCTTCCAATGGCTTGATTTGGGTTTTAAAAGGCTGGCAATAACTTATCCGATAATACAGAACGAGTAAATTTGCCTGCAATATGAATAAGCAGGTATTTCTAATAACTCTTTTCTTTCTCTGTCCATTGCTGCCTGTTATTGGGCAAAGCCAACCCGATTACCTTGGCTTTACACACAAAGCCGAAGCCCGAAATGTAACGGTAAACAATTTAAAAGTTGGTAAGTGGATTGAGTACATGGATAGTGCCGGTTATTTTACGAAAGATACCGATGCGCCATTTTATTGCCTTACCATATACAGGGCAGGCAAACCTTTTGGCCGGGCACGTGCATTTTATAAGGATGGCCAGTTGAGGCATTTGGAACCTTTTATTGAAGGTAAGCGCAATGGTATTGCTAAAACTTATTACCACAGCGGTAAAATACAGCAAGAGATACCCTATACCGATGATAAAAAGGACGGAACGGTAAAAGAATATTACGAAAGCGGAAGGTTAAGCGTAGCTGTTAATTATGCAGCCGATGTAAAAGACGGCCCGGCAAAATACTATTACGAAAGCGGAGGAATAAAAAGTGAGGAGCCTTACTCGCACGATAAATTAGTAGGGGTAGTTAAACAGTATTACGAAAACGGAACTATAGAAATGGAGATGCCCTATATTGATGGTAAAAAGAATGGGGTGCAGAAAGAATACTATCCTAATGGAAAGCTCAGTATAGAAACGCCTTACATGAATGATAATATAGACGGAATAGAAAAAGAGTATTACGATACAGGAACATTAAAAAGCGAAACACCTTATAGCCAGGGTTCAATTGCAGGCGTCATTAAAAGCTACAACAAGAGCGGAAATGAAGTAAAATAATCAAAAATTACGGGCAAGTAATAGCCGTAGCTGTAATTACGCCCGTGTTACTAACTGTTATTTTCCAGCAATTACCATTAGGTGAAGAAAGTATCATTCCCTGTCCCGGCGTTTTAGAATATACAGCGCCGGTTGATTGTGAATACAACGCATATGGCACTGATAACATTTGAGATGTTCCCATTAATGTAAAATTGTTACCACCGTTAGGGTCGAATTCTATTTGAATAAAATAGGGGCCATTACTCCAGTTAATAGCCGACATACTTCCTGAAATAACTGCGCCTTTTCCAATATCTAACGTAGCTAAGCCAAATGGGTTTGTGGTTGCTGTATCAGTTTCTTGATAAACTACAGGACCCGATACATTGCCTTGTACTATACTCATCCTGAACGATACGCTTTTATTCACTATGTTATTTCCGGAAGCATCTTTTGCTTTAGCTTGATATTTGAACGCCAAAGGCGCCTGCCCGAATGCATAGGTGCATGATAATATTAGAAGTGCTGAAATAAATACTAATTTCTTTTTCATTGGTGAAATATTAAATGTTTTTAATCTACTTTCTGTATTTTAAATACTTTTATCCGATTCCCGTCCTTATCATACACTCCTAACAGATACATGGCATCTGAAAGCTTGCTTAAATCTACCTGGCCTTGCCCGTTTTCACAAGCTTGTTCATACACAATATTACCTTGCAAATCAATTACCTCAGCACGGAAAGGATCATTAGAGCCACTCTTAATATTTAATAATGTAGTGACAGGGTTAGGATACACGGATATATTAATTGTTGGGTTAGCTACCTCATTAACGACGGATACCACCGAATATGATCCTTGTTGAAACCCTTGTGTGAGGGTATTGCTGGTATCTGAAACCGTTTCTGAAACAGGTTCCCCCATTGTCCAACTTAATGAACCTGCACTGTTTGCATAATAAGCTCCGGTTGTCGCTACAACATCTGGTTTCAATGTACCCGGAGTATTTCCATACCCTAAATCATTACTTAATAGGTTATTTAACTCCATATGTTTTGTGGCAGAAGCTTGCGATGGAGAAAGATAGCTATCGTTAAATGCTTTCTCAAGTTTTTTTGCTCTGGTAATATCATCGCATTTACCAATTGCAACTGATACCTTTCGCGCAGCTAACTCTACCCTTTCATTCTTTGCATTCGCAAATCTATCAGCGCATCTGTCAAGCCTGTCAGCCATATCAGCAATTTCCGCTTTGTTTTTTTTAATCTTACTTGCTTCAGTCGCCTCTGGGTTTGAGTTATGAGGCTCGTTGAAATTGTAGCCTTTATATTTCTTTATGCCACTTCGTATTACCGAGAACAACAAAACAGAACCCGCACCGGCTAAAAAGGCAAGTATAAGGTTTTCATACTCGTTGTTTTTTACAGGGCTCGGCACGTTAGCTGCTTTTTCCGTTCCTATGGTAGGTGTACTGCTTCCCTTAGTAGTAACGTTGCTTATATTGTCATCTACCCTTTCAACCGGAACTATCGTTTTGCTTTGACGGGCTTCTGAAAGTATTGTATTAGTATGCAGTTTTTTATTTTCCGCACCAAACTGCGAAGATTTTTTAACTTTTTCTATACTGGTTTTATTGCCTATATAATTAAGCCAAGGCGAGCTTTGAGAATTAAAATCAGTTAAAGAAGAATCGTCAATACTATTCTCCCTTGATTTTTTCGATATATACTTCTCAGGTAAATAAGATATACCTGGCAAGGAATTTCTCTTTTGAACAAAATAGCCCGGCATATAAAGCCGTTTCTGCACATCACAGGAAACAGGTACTATACATATCAGTAAACATAACAGAAAATACCCGACAATTTTATTCCGTTGCATCCTTTAAATTTGCCTATTAATAGAGGTAAGTAACAATGTACATCAAAGCCCAAATATATAATTTAATTGTAGTGTATAGTTCTTAAGCAATTAGAATACAACTGAGAACATTTCCTGTGCTCGTAATTGAAATAATAATGTTAAAAAACCTTAAATACTAACCATCTTCCTTTCTGTGGGCAAAATAACCACGCGTAAAATCTTTCAATTCTTTATTCTTTGTATTCCATTCCCAAGGCCCATTTTTTGATTCTTTCAAATCTTTATAGGGATCATACTTTAACACTTCAAGGCTTCTCTCTCTTTCTGCATACTTACGGTTTACAATCTCGCCATGCCATAAATGAAGAACAGTACCCGGAACATAAGAGACCTTTCCTTTCACTTCTTTGTACATGGCCTTACACCAGTCCAGGTAGTGATTATAGAAATTATTGTTCGTACCTATAATTCTATTTATACACCCCGTATCCCAGTCACCACAAAAGGCATGCGCCATAACATGATCTGCGGTTCCGCCTATACAAACATCATATAATCCATACTTTTCAAGAATACTTCGTTGAGCTGCCCAGGCAAAACCGGTATGCCCGTGATTAGCAAAATTCCCGGTAGTTAAAACATTTGGGTGGTTCTTATAAATATATCCAAAGCCCGAATACCAGTCTCCTAACCCTTTGAAACTTAAAACGTCTTTAGGTAATCTTACTGCAAACTCAAAAGGTTGAATTACCTTGTACTGATCCAATGCAATAGAAGTATCAACTGCCCATTCAGGGTTTTCGAATAATATATCGCAATCGACCCATGCAACCTTTTTACAATTGGCCGGTAATAGCTTTATAGCATGGTTCAATAATCGTTCTTTTTGCCACATTACATCTTTTGCCCTTATCTGCATAACATTCTTCGATGCAGGCAGTTCAAAAGGGTCTTTCCCAAAGGCGCATTCAATTATAAGATAGTTTAAGTTTGACTTTTGTATTTTCTCAATAAACGTTTCGTAATTATACCTTTTCGTCTTGTATTTTTCCGGATTGTAATAAGAACTTAATATCCACAGATCATCAACATAGGTATATCGTTCAGCGCCTGCAATTTCAATGTTTGATTGATTACGAATATCAACCGGGGTATTATACTTATTCAGTTTCAGGTCAACACTTTTGAATGATGAGGTACCAAGCAGTTTTTCTTTTAGCTTTTGTGAAACCTCTGGTTGAGAAGAGAGCGAATTATTTAGCGGTTTTAAGCACACATATATATCACCATGGCATTTGTTGTTTTCTATCTCCGCTTCATTCAAGAAAGAATCGGCTGATACTTGTTCTGTTTTGAAGCCGGACTTACCCAATCTTGCCATAAAGTCATTCCCGTATAATCGTACATGATCCCATTGCCAGAAAAGCTTTTCTCTTTCTTCTTCGCTTACTATTGAATCATCTTCTAGTGTGTTTGCCAGGTTTTTATTCAGGGGTACTTGCAAAAACAGCTGACCACCGGGCTTCAAAACCCTGTATAGCTCTTCAATAGCTTTTTTATCATTTTGTACATGCTCCAGCACATGAGAACAAATAATATAATCCATCGAACCAGTTTCAAATGGCAGCTCGGTTATGTCAGCATATTTAGTTTTGGGTGGATATGTGTACCCTTTCTCAAACTTATCGCATGGAACATAGTCTATGAATGACAATTTATTAAAATGCTCATAAAAAATATTTTCAGGGGCAAAGTGTAACAGCCTTTTAGGAGTAGATTTAAAAATGGTAGTTCGTTTAAACAGGAACATCCAAAGCAGCCCGTGTCTTTCGTGGGCCTTGCAATTAGGGCAAATAGCTTCCTGTCTCTTTTTAGAAGGCAAGAACTGACCTTCATATTTGCAACAGGTACAGAACATTCTAATGATTTTTAATGGCCGCTAATTTAAGTTTATAAATGAAGCTTCTCTTAATGCAGTCTTTTTCACCTCTGAATCACCAGCTTACCAGTTGAAATCAATTCCTCCGTTTCAGCAAGTACTCTATACAAATATATTCCATCAGGGTTATTAGTAATATATTTGAATGATACAAAATAGATAATGGCAACAATTTATACGTGGTACGAGGCTTATTCTCAAATTGCAGAATTAGTAAGACAAAACCTCTTAAAAGATAAGGGTTTTAACATTTCTGTTAAAACCCTTATCTTTTTTCTGTGGGAGCTACCGGGATCGAACCGATGACCCTCTGCTTGTAAGGCAGATGCTCTGAACCAGCTGAGCTAAGCTCCCAAAATTGAGAGTGCAAATATAATATTTCTGCGTATACACCAAGTTTTTAAGTGAAAATGTTTTTTTAACGAGATAAAACCCTTTAGGGGCAATATATTCGTATCATGTTGAGCCTGTCGAAACATGTTCCTTATATAACGGAAGGTCTTCGACAAGCTCAGACTGGCTGAAATAAGGTTACGACAGTCTATCTACCACTATTATAGGCAATAGTGTGGCAGCCATGCCTAAAATAAGGCTGCCAAATACATAAGCCACAAATTGTGTGGTATGGCCTTCGCGCATTAATGATATGCTTTGGTACGAAAAAGCGGAGAATGTAGTGTAGCCACCGCAAATACCGGTTGCTAAAAAGCCCCTTAATTCAGGCGAAATGTTGAGCTTGCCGCTTAAGGCATATATAAGGCCAATGGCAAAACAACCGGTAATGTTAACCAGTAATGTTCCGTATGGGAAGTGAGAAGGTGCAAAACGCGCCTCAGTAAGATTAGTAATTAGGTAACGCAGTATGGTGCCTATGGCTCCCCCTAATCCTATTAATGCAATAGATTTCATCATTTTAATAAGTTTTTAAGGTAGGAGTTATTAGCCCCGTAGTATTGCGGGGCAGTTTCGGCAAACTCCATTGCCATTGAATACAAATGTAACAAAAATAAGTTTAAAGCTAAAAGTGCAAAGTTAAAAGTTGATTGAATCCTCTTTACAGTTTTTTGCATATTAAAACTATTTCTTAATAAATTCCAACCAAGTATCAACAGTCTGTTCAAACACCTGTGGATAAAGGTTAGTGTTAAAGCCCTGGGTAGAAAATACACGGGTAAGCGCATCTTTTAACGCAAACTTCTTTTGTTGTACCCACATGGCAATTTCTAATGCTTCAAAACGCATAGCCAGGTATTCCTGTTCGGTTTGGCCGGGTGTGGGTATAAACAGTGCCCGTTTCCCTCCTATTACTGCCAGATCCATAATGGTTGAATAACCCGGGCGGCTTATAATGGCCTTGCTGTGCTGTATTTTTTCCATCAGCGATACATTATTCAAATGAGGCACCACATCAACATTGGCAAAAGGGCTTGCAACATCAGCACTGCCCGGTAAGCCTTGTACTATTAATGCTTTTATATAGGGCAATGTGCCTAATTGATTGATCACTTTTTTTTCTAATATCCTGCGTTGCGGTTCAGGGCCTGATAGCAATACCAACAGGTCATATTTCATATCCTTAGCGCTAATGGCAGCACTAAATCTCGATAATGGCCCGATGTATTCCGCTTTAATGCCTTGTGGTATTGGATGCGATAAATTACCCGACAGGTTATCTTCTCCGGCATTATCGGGTATCCAGCACACATTGAATTTCTTTACAAACTCAAGTACTTTATGGCTGAACAATTGGCTGCCTGTCTTAGCTTGTATGTTTAACTGGTGTGTTATAAGCACACAAGGCACATCATCGGTATATAATCCGTAACGGTTATCAGATATTACGGCGTCAATCCGTTTCTCTTTGATAATCTTTTGCAGTTCTTTATTCTCACGCTTTATAGCACCCATTAACTTAGGTACTTGCAATGCCACTTTTACAGCAGCAGGCAAAAACCACGAATATTTTACATTGTAGCCTTTAAGCACCACATGCTCAATACCCGGAAACTGTTCTTGCAAAAGCTTTAGCTGAGGGCCATCGCTGGCTATAACCACCTCTATTCCTTTACTGCGCAAATGTTTTATAACAGGTATGCACCGGGTTGCATGTCCCAAACCCCAGTCGAGTGGGCTTACTAATATACGCACAGCACTAATTTATTTAAACGTGTAACTAATAGCATCTTCATTTCGTCTTAAGCCTGTTTTTACTTTTCGGCAAGCGATATTACCAAATAAGTTCTTTGCTAAATAATGGTGTTTAAAAGTTGTTTAAATATTCGTGAAAACCCTGTGAATGTTATAATATGTTAAATAAAATAATAAACTGCCCATTGTATTAAAATCTTTTCATTTTTGCATATATATACTTAACGCTTACCCAATGAATCTTACAATTTCGAATCTTACCAAAACGTACAACAACGGAGTACGGGCGCTCAATGACATTTCGCTTACCATACCTTCGGGTATGTTTGGCTTACTTGGCCCGAATGGTGCTGGTAAATCATCGTTAATGCGAACCATTGCCACCCTGCAAGACCCTGACGGAGGTTCTATTATGCTCGATGGGCTTGATGTACTTAAGAACAAAGAAGAAGTGCGTAAGGTATTGGGTTACCTGCCACAGGAATTTGGTGTATACCCTAAAGTATCGGCCGAAGAGATGCTCGACCATATGGCGGTATTAAAAGGCATATCGAACAGTAAACAACGTAAAGAGACTGTTGCTGCCCTGCTTAACCAAACCAACTTATTTGAAGCCCGCAAAAGGAAATTGGGTACATATTCAGGTGGTATGAAGCAACGTTTTGGTATTGCACAGGCTTTATTGGGTAATCCTAAATTGGTGATAGTTGATGAACCTACGGCTGGCCTCGATCCTGCAGAGCGTAACCGCTTTTTAAACCTGCTAAGTGAAATTGGCGAGAACATAGTAATTATACTTTCTACCCACATTGTAGAAGATGTGAGCGACCTGTGTCGCAACATGGCTATTATATACAAAGGCAACTTATTATTGATTGATGATCCACTGCATGCAATAGAAGTGATTAAAGGAACCATTTGGCAAAAAACTATCGAGAAGCACGAGCTACCTGCTTACCAGGAAAAGTACAATGTTATTTTCTCGCGTTTGTTTGCAGGCAAAACCATTATACACGTGGCTAATCCTAACAGCCCCGGTGATGGCTTTGACCTGGTATCGCCCGACCTGCGCGATGTGTACTTTACTTCTATTCAAAACCATTTGAAAAAACAATAAACATGTTTTCAGCTATATATTGGTTCGAAATTAAATACAGGCTTAAAACACCTGCTACGTATATATACTTTGCTATGTTCTTTTTGTTTGCCTTTCTGCTGGCTATTACAGCAGGCGGTGCATTCGAAAGCGCTAATGTATCATTTGGTGGCGGAGGTGGAAAAGTACTCATCGATTCTCCTTTTTCGGTATCTATGTTTACCTATCTGCTCGATTACCTTGGCATAATTATTATTGCCGCCATAGTAGCAGGGCCCGTTTATCGCGATTTTGAATACAACTCACATTCCCTATTCTTTACCAAGCCTATTACCAAATGGGGTTATCTCGGTGCAAGGTTCTTAGGCTCGTGCACTATTGCCATAATGGTATTAGGCGGTATTGCCTTTGGTTTAATTGTGGGTACTAAAATGCCTTTTATAGATGCTGATAAGGTTGGGGCATTCCATTTAGTAAACTACCTATACCCTTATATACTGTTTGTTATACCTAACATGCTTTTTATTGGCATGATATTTTTTATGCTGGCTACCCTTACCCGTAATATGTTGCCGGTATATGTTGGCAGTATAGGCTTATTAATACTACTTAGCATAGCAACCCAATTGGTAAAGACACTCAGTAATGAATATATAGCAGCTATAATAGACCCTATGGGTGCCCGGGCAGTAGCCTATACTACCGAATACTGGACAGTAGCACAAAAGAATACCCAATTCATTCCGCTTACAGGTGTGGTGCTTTTAAACCGTTTGTTATGGATGGGTATTGGAGCCGTGTTATTTATTGTGCTTTTCAATCGTTTTCGTTTCGACCAGTTTAGTTCAGGATTTAAACAACGGAAATTGCGCGATGTTGTAGGTAAAGTTAATCCGGCATTAACCCGTATTGCTGTGGTTCAAGATTTTTCGTTTGCTACCCAATGGAGACAATTCACCAAAACATCATGGCTCGAATTGAAGAACATCATTCGCAGTCCTTATTTTATTGCTATTGCGGCGGCTGGTATGCTGTTTATGTTCGTTGTAGGTACTGAATTAGGAAAACTATACGATACCAGCACCTACCCTGTTACCGGCCTTGCCGTTGATGCTCTATTTGGAGTATTCACTATTTTCTTCATCATCATTATCGTTTTCTATTCCGGCGAAATGATTTGGAAAGAACGCGAACTGAAGATGAGCCAGATCATGGATGCTATGCCTGTACCAAATTGGGTAAGCTTTGCATCTCGCTTTGCCGCACTTATTGGCATACAGGTAATACTTCTGTTTATGATCATGTTCTGCGGTATTATTATTCAAATGTGTTATGGCTACTTTAATTTCGAACCAGGTGTTTATTTAAAGAGCCTGTTCGGTATTCGTTTAATAAGCCTTGCGCTCACCTGTGTGTTGGCGCTGACCATTCAAATAATTACAAATCAAAAGTATCTGGGTTTCTTTATTGTTATTGCCTATATGCTATTCTCATTATTCTTTATGGATAGCATTGGATGGCAAAACAACTTATACCGTTATGGCGATGGCCCGGATGTACCGTATTCAGCCATGAATGGTTTTGGCCACTATTGGAAAGGCTTTTTGTGGTTCAAATTATATTGGGTATTCTTTGCATTGATGTTGGCTGTAATTGCCAATTTGTTCTGGGTACGTGGCACCACGGGCAGTTTTAAAGAACGCCTGGCTACAGCCGGTGCACGATTCAAAGGCACTACCCGTTTAGTGTTTATTGCTGCTTTCTTATTATTCATTGCTACGGGTAGTTACCTCTACTACAATACGCATATCGTGAATCATTACGAAACAAGCTACGAAGGTGAAAAGGAACAAGTTGAATATGAAAAGACCTATAAGAAGTTTGCTCATGCTCCACAGCCGCGTATTATAGCTGTAAACATGAATGCGGATATATACCCGTATGAAAGAGAGTTGAACTTTAAAGGCAGTTTTGTATTGCAGAATAAAACGAAGTCACTAATAGATTCTATTCATGTATTGATCAATACCAATGCGCGTAAACATGACATCAGCTTTATGCAATATGAAGATAGCCTAAAGACAACTGCCATCGTAACAGGCAATACATATTTTAATGACTCTTCAGAACAAAGAATACGCTTTAAGAATCCTTTACCTCTTCCATCTCAATTGGTATTGAAAGACACAGTTCAAGGTTATTATATATACAAATTGGCAAGCCCATTACAACCCGGCGATTCGTTAGTAATGAATATGGATATACATTATGCCGGGCATGGCTTTAGTAATGGTGGTGGCGCAGGCGGAGTATATTACAACGGCACATTTGTAAATAGCGAAGAAGTATTGCCGCATATTGGTTATAACCCCGATGGAGAACTTTCGGATAACATAGAACGTAAGAAATTCAATTTGCCGCACAGGAACCTGGTAGCGCCAATAACAGATACCGCTGCGCTAATGAACACCATTATAACTAATGATGCCGATTGGATTCGTTATGATGCCACGCTAAGCACCAGCGATGACCAAACTGCTATTACATCGGGCAACTTAGTTAAAAAATGGACTAAGGACGGACGCAGTTATTTCCATTA
>Ga0206861_1024_pt1 | contig 41034 bp, 30 predicted proteins | sample Alteio_BWOrgCont_45_FD_152617 | JGI IMG/M metagenome (GOLD analysis project Ga0206861, IMG submission 152617) | Enriched cells from forest soil in Barre Woods Harvard Forest LTER site, Petersham, Massachusetts, United States -... | ecosystem: Environmental > Terrestrial > Soil > Temperate forest >... | reverse complement strand
AATTTTTCTTTCCAGTATGTATCAAGTATTTTTTTCTGAAGCTTACTTTCTGATGAAATTTCACTTGCTAATTTCTCCAATTGTTTAGCAAAAGTTAATGTGTCTTTAGCCGCATATTTTCCCTCAACCAACATATTTTTAAGCTGTTCTACATATACGCTAAAAGCAATCTTGTTACGTTGTGATTTAACGCCTTTCATGCTCTGGGCCTTTAATAACCTAGCGTTTATTAATTGATAAGTGGCTTTATATATTTCCAATAATATTATGTCACGCTCTTTTTTGTTTTTGTAACCTATAGCTTCCAGTATTGCACTGTCTAGTTTTATCCTTTGAGGATTTACTGTTTGCAAGCTTTCCAATGTGCCTAGTTCCTCTTTATAGTTTTTAGTTTCACCAAGGTCAACCTCCAAATTCTCTAAATCTATTTGGGCAACAAGCATATCTGCAAACTCATAGCTCTGGATTTTACCTACCCCGTCTCCAAAATTCGATCTGAGTATTAGCTGCTGAATCAACCAAGATATTGTGGAGTTCAAATATAGGAATACAGATCTTTTATTCTTTTTAACGTAAATACTTTGAAAGTTATCGATTGCAAATACTTTAGCAAGATAAGTCTTACCAAAGTCATTAATCATATAACTAAATGACATATCTGGCAACTGCTTTTCGCCTATATCATACCATATGTTCCTACTTGCTACTGTAGAGCCTTGATTCAAATGCTTTCTTTCACCCCATTGGATATACTCAAACAGGTATGGAGATTTTTTCTTAAGTGCACCTTTTTCCTCAGATACTGAGATTATAAAGAAATCCAATTCAGATGATTTTACTGAATAACTTATTACATCTTTAGGGCTAGTTAGAATAGGAAGTAAAAACGCACCCTCAATTAACCAAAGTTCGCCAAAACCATTTTTAACCACCCTGAGCTTATTTTGCTTTACTTCTTTAACTGTTAGAAATCTCTCATCATTATGAACCAAAGCTTTTAAATTCTCATCTTTTGATTCATCAGTAATATCTTTCACAATAAAGAAATCATTACATCCGGTTTTTATTCCATACTTTATATCCTTTACAATGTCTTTCAGCGGAACAAATTTTTCAGATCCTCTTCCGATAATATCAAAATAAACTCTTGGCGCTTTTAAGAATTGTGTCCATTTTAAACGAAAACAGAACCACAGAAATTCGTCAGAGAATGATGTCGCAAGCAAACTACTCATAATAAGACACTTATAGCCATGTACGACACGAACGACACAAAAACACCAAGCCTAATTATATTAAACCAATTGAGGGCCAGCGGGGAGGATTCCCGCAATGCTGCGGGATTGTCAGGTTTATTTTTTAGAGGAATCATAAAATTAAATTTTTACTACGACAGAAGACGACATGAAACGACAAGTAAATAATTGTGAGTTGTAAATGGTAAATGGTGAACGAAAAGCCCTTTGGGGTGGTGGTGGTGCGTTGAGATTGCCGCACCCTACCCAAAGCGTCAGGGTTCGCAATGACGAACAGAAAAGAATGACAAAAATTGCGCCTTCGCGCCTTTGCGGTGAAATTGTCTTTTTAGCCCCTTTAGGAGTTGGGGTTCAATCGGAAGAGATGCTTCGTAACCTCAGCATGACAATAAATTGGTGTAATTCGTGTCAAAATTAATCAGTTCATATCTTAATAAATCTGTGTCATCAGCGTTCCATTACCTTAATCTCAATCTTAATTTTAACTTTGAAGCATATAACAAGTCTTAACCTTAATCTGAGCCTAAACCTAATATGACCTATAAAACAGATGTAGAAGCAGTAGATGCCATGGGCCAAAAGTACCTCGAGCTTACCAAAGAGATACGCAAAGTAATTATAGGCCAGGAAGCCATAGTAGAAGATGTGCTGAATTGCATTTTCAGCCGTGGGCACTGCTTGCTTATAGGCGTACCGGGCCTTGCCAAAACCCTGCTGGTAAATACCATTGCCCAAACACTGGGCCTTACTTACAACCGCATACAGTTTACTCCCGATCTTATGCCATCGGATATTATTGGTACCGATATACTGGATGAGAACCGGAATTTTAAGTTTATAAAAGGCCCTTTATTTGCCAACATAGTATTAGCCGACGAAATAAACCGTACCCCGCCTAAAACGCAATCGGCCTTGTTAGAGGCTATGCAAGAGAGGGCTGCAACTATTGGCGGCAAGCGCTATGAAATTGGTAGTCCGTTTTTTGTATTGGCGACCCAAAACCCTATTGAGCAGGAAGGTACCTACCCCCTGCCTGAAGCTCAGCTCGACCGCTTTATGTTCAACATCTGGCTCGACTACCCTACCTATGCCGACGAAGTTGAAGTGGTAAAAAACACCACTATCGATAAGCAGGTGCAGCTAAATAAAATACTTACAGGTGAAGAGATATTGTTCTTTCAAAACATAGTACGCAAAATACCTATTGCCGATAATGTGTTGGAGTATGCAGTTAAGCTTGCAGCTAAAACGCGTCCGCAAAGCCCCGATGCGCCGCAGCAGGTAAAAGATTATGTGGTATGGGGAGCAGGTCCGCGTGCATCGCAATTTTTGGTAGTAGGCGCCAAGTGCCACGCCGTGCTGCATGGCAAGTACTCACCCGATATTGCTGATGTGAACGCTGTTGCCGGCCCTATTTTGCGCCACCGTATTGTGCGCAACTACAAGGCCGAGGCTGAGGGTATCTCTGTTGATGATATTATTTCGAAATTGGTTAAGTAGTTGTTATGTTCGTCATTGCGAGGCACGAAGTTGTTTTTATAATCCCGACCAATTGTGGCGGGGCAATCTCACTCTTCACTTTTAGCTTTAAGCTTTTAACTTCTTTGGGCGTTCCCTTCGTTCCTCAGGTCGGGTCCCGCAATGCTGCGGGATTCTCGCTGCGCTGTGGGCTTTCCGCTACTATCCCTAACGCAAAACAACTTTCGTGCTATAGTTGCGTTAAATAAAAAAGATGTCATGTTGAGCTTGTCGAAACATATTCAGTTCTATTCTTAATTTTTAATTCTTAATTCTTAATTGCGCAGCCAAAGGCAAGCCATAGTATCAGTAATTAATGACCTGGTAACCGACCAGCGGGTAAACCGCACCTGCCTGACACTCACCGAAGCAGGATATGATGTGTTGCTGGTAGGCCGCCAAATGCGCAAAAGCCTGCCTCTACCCCAACGCCCATACCGCACCAAGCGTATGCGCCTGTTATTCGAAACGGGAGTGCCTTTTTACTTAGAGTTTCACTTCCGCTTGTTTTGGGTACTGCTCTTTACCAAAGCCGACCTGCTCTTTGCCAACGACCTTGATACCCTTATGCCTAACTATATAGCCAGCAAGCTAAAGGGCGCCGAACTTGTATACGATAGCCACGAATACTTTACCGGTGTACCCGAACTACAGAACCACCCTAACAAGCAACGCACATGGAAATGGGTTGAGAAGCGATTCATTCCTCGCCTTAAGCATATGCTTACGGTTAACGAATCTATTGCAGGCCTCTACCATGAAGAGTTTGGCATTGATGTAAAGGTAGTTCGCAACTTACCTATGCGCAGAGATATGCCTACTACCCTATCTCGCAAGGCTCTTAACCTACCCGAAGACAAGAGCATACTACTATTGCAAGGTGCTGGCATCAATATCGAACGGGGCTCTGAAGAGGCTATACAAGGCATGCAGTTTCTCGATAATGCATTACTGCTCATCATCGGGGGCGGCGATGCCATAGACACCTTAAAGCAGCTTGTAACCGAACTAAACCTGAATGATAAGGTAAGGTTCATACCCAAACTACCATTCGAGCAGTTGATGCAATACACTGTATTAGCCGATATAGGCCTCACACTAGATAAGGATACCAATATCAACTACCGCTATAGCTTACCTAATAAACTCTTCGATTATATACATGCAGGGTTACCAGTGCTGGCATCGCCACTTATAGAAGTAAAAAAGATAATAGACCAATACCAGGTCGGCGAGTGTATCGATAGCCACGACCCGAGAGAGATAGCCTTAAAAGCCAAAGCCATGTTAGCTGATAAAACCAAGCTTGCTCAATACAGAGCAAATGCAATAAAAGCGAGTGCAATACTTTGTTGGGAAAATGAAAAGAAAGTTCTTACTGAAATACTAAAGACGATATAAGACTTATTGGGCAGCGGTAGTCTTGGCCCTTGTCTTTTTATGATGCTTACCGTTACTCACCACCTTAACGTTCGATACTATTACGGGCATACCTGTACAACCCATTGGCTCCCTTATTAGCGACTTACGGTAGTTAAATGTAATAAGAGTACCGGGTTTATCATAAGGTTTAAATGCTTCGCCAAGTGGAATGTATTCTGTAGTATCCTTTGTTTCCGGGTCTATATACCTGATTATGGTCGAACAATTCTTACTACTAATATGAACAACCGTTCCTTTTGCAATAAGTCCATGCCCTTCGCGATTAGCAGGGCTTCTGGTTATTGCAGTATCGGCATTCTCCTGAGCAACACACATTGTTGCTCTAAACAGTAAACAAACACTCAAAAATGTTCTCATACAGATAAAAAAAATAGCCCTTCTGCAAATATACAGAAGGGCTATTGTAATTTACTATTCTGTTATAAATTAATAGGCACTTTAACTACACGTTGAAAGGTATCATTAGCAATACGTACAAAGTATACACCTTTAGCAAAAGTAGAAACATTAAAAGTTGTTTTCAATTCAGAACCCATAGGCATAACGCTCTTGCCTGTGATCTTCTTCCCATTAACATCAAACAATTCTACGTAAAAATTATTTCCTTGTGGAAGCTTATTGGCATCCACATTCAATAGGCTACCCGATTGGTAAACAGTTAAAACAGTTTGTGGAGCTTCAATGCCTGGTATACCAACATAGCACTTGGGGATTTGGAAGGAGAATATACGGCTACCCGCATTACCATCAGAAGTGAAAGCACTGTTAGCATACATAGTAGTTCCCCAAAATGTAATACCGTCTGCAGGGTCAATACACAACTTGGTATAATCGCCCCAGCGGTTACCTTTACCTTGCCTGGTCTTAATATCTACATTACCTGCAATAACAGTAGCTTCAGTTAATGTCATCAGGCCCAAACTATCGCATCCTGTGCGGCCTGTATAACGGATACCCGGGTAAACAGATTTCGCGTCACTCACCGTATATTCCAATCCTATATTGCCATTATTATCCATTGCCAGTCCTGGGTCCCAGCGGTTTATACTGTCATTCGGTGCATAAGTACCTTGTTGGTAAATGCTCCATTGCTTGCTGGTGGTATCCTGGTGTAACTCATACCAGCGGATACCTGCTATACCACTACCTGAGGTAGGGTTTGTTCCCACATTAACAACATTCGCCATTAAAGCAGTATTATAGCTCGTCCACCTAATGTATGGTATACGGTAGTTAAAGAAACCATCTAATGGATCAACACTATGGTATTCCTTTTTTCCACCTGGTTGGTCAATACCTTCAAACTCCAAACTATCTTGCGGAAAGTGAGAGTCGAATGCAGCTGTTGCTAAACTTTGTGTAGCTGTGTTTGATATTGATCCTGTCTTTGTTGCCCAACTTACATTAATAGCATCAATTTGTATAGCACAGGTATATGGCGCACCCCATTGCGCATCAGTAAAATAGAATAAGTAATTCTGATTATTCGAAGGAGGTAATGAACCATCTGCATCCAATGTCATAGGACAGAAGAATGAGTCATCGTCGCCATTCGTATTAAAAGGGCTATTGTTAAATGGTATAGAAATAAAACCGGCTGTTGGAACGCCTGCAAGCATACTTACTCTATCATATACTACCACTTTATCATTCTGGCAGTTACATGTTTGATAGTAACCATCTTGCCAAATAGTATATTTAGGATAGTCAGCATAGTCAGTATTATCAGGGCAGAAACGATATACATAGAATGCTCCTATTGGATCGTTGGTTTCAGAAACAGCCATTAGCATGGTGTCAATATTGTCATTAGATCCGCAAGTTCCGTTTTCCTGAAACTCGGTAATCACCCAGCGATCGGCGAACTTATCGTACAAACATACAGGGTCGCCGTCATCACATGTACTATCTCCGAATAAGGTTAAAAGATCGACAACAGCAACATTAGTGCCTGTCGTTTTATTCCAAACTGAATATTGTGAGTTAACCGTTTGCACATAGTAGGTCGAATCTACCGCGCCATTTGGGTCAAGCGGATAGCCTACATTGCTCTGTTCGCCATCAAAATTCATAATAGTGCCCTGGGTTTGTGTTGTGCCACGTGCAGCCTGCCTTACTGCGTCAGGAGTAAACGGCACCGAAGGGTCATATTTCTTTTTACGCCTTGGCGCATTCGCGTCAGCAGGCATAGTAAGCACATGCTTAACAAGGTTCGCCGGATGTTTTTTTGCCAATTCAGCGACGGACTTGATTTCAGAAAAACGAACACATTGTTGATAATGAGATCCGTCAGCATTATATTTAGTATGCTGCGCCTTAACCGCAATTACTGAAACAGTAGCTACAGTTAAAATAAGTAAATGTTTTTTCATGTTCAGGGATTAATTTGTATAACAAATGTAATCTATCAGAACATCATTTGCAAATTAATAACATCCTTTTTATCAATACCTTAATCGGTTAAGTAAATCAGCAACCTGCTGCAATTAGGGTGATAAGAATTAAAACTGAAAGTAAATGAACGGCTGTATATCTGATGATTTAACTTGTATAACCATCCATATTACAAATACTATTATTAACGATTTAAATATTACCGGGGTCTTAGTCAGAATATTTTCGGTTAATGAATGCGCTTTCTTTGGTATAAAATGGGTTAAGTACCCCACTCCCATAAGGGCGAATACATACTTATACCCGATTATCCATTGCATTACAACGGCAGGGTGAAACTGATAGAATATCTGGCTTATAACCTGCAATGCCACCGTAAATGTTTTAGCCCTGAAGAATATCCAACAAAAACATACAAAATTGAAGGTGAACAAAACACCCAGAAAATGAGTGAAGATGTTTTTGGGTATTTTAATAAAAGTAGTTCTGAGCTTATCTAGTGCCAAAGCCACACCGTGTAAGAATCCCCAAAAGACAAAGTTCCACGAAGCGCCATGCCACAGGCCGCCTAGCACCATTGTTATCATCAAATTAAAATATTGACGAAACTTGCCTTTGCGGTTACCGCCCAACGGAATGTATAAATAATCTCGAAGCCAGCTCGAAAGCGAAATATGCCAGCGCCTCCAAAACTCTGTAATACTCGCCGACTGATAAGGTAAGTCGAAGTTAATACCCAGCCTATAACCCAGCAACAAGGCAATACCAATGGCCATATCAGAATAACCGGAGAAGTCGCAATATATCTGCAATGCATATCCCCATACACCCATCAGGTTCTCAAACCCTGAATACAAAGTTGGGGCATCAAATACGCGGTCGACAAAATTTACACTTATATAATCGGATATAATGGCTTTTTTAATTAAGCCCGTTATAATGAGGAACAGGGCCTGCCCTACTTCTTCTTTGCTTAAGGTAATCTCTTTATGTATCTGTGGTAAAAAGTTAGCTGCCCTTACAATAGGCCCAGCCACCAGGTGCGGGAAGAAACAAACGTAAAAACCAAAATCGAGTATGTTTTCAGATGGTACCAGTTGCCCTCTGTAAATATCAATGGTATAGCTAAGCACCTGAAAAGTATAGAACGAAATACCTACCGGCAGTATAATATTTACCGGGTTTAAATGACCAAGCTGTAGTTCATTATAAATATCGATAAAGAAGTTGGTATACTTAAAGTAAAACAACAAACCCAGATTAACGACAAGGCTAACAATTAAGAGCAGTGTTTTCTTAGCCTTTCCTTTCGCTGTGTATATCCATTTGGCTAGGTTAAAATCTATTACAGTTGAACTAATAAGCAACAGAAAGAACATCCCCCCTGACTTATAATAAAAGAACAATGAAAACAACGTGAGATAAAGTATGCGTGGCCGTTGTCTATGGTAAACAAACTGGTAAAAGAACAGCAATACCAAAAACAAATAAATGAACAAAGCGGTATTAAAGAGCATGGGCTCTTTAGGGTTATACTCCAGTAGATGCAGCAGGCTATTTAGGAGTACTCTCCAATCCATTTTTTATAGCTTTTTGTAATGCATCATAAAACAATTCCGCTTGCAGGGTATATCCGCCACCGGTAAAATGCACATGATCTTTCTGGCACAAATGTTTTACATACCATTTTTGCATAGAGCCGTAACCACCCATAATATGATAGAAATCCCAAAATGCGGCATCGTACTTAATCGCTTCTTTCCGAAGGGTAGAAACTGCATCCGGCAAATCGGGATTCTTATACCGATGGCCACGGTAGGCATCATTAGGTGAAGTGAGCAACAAATCGGCATCAGGTGCAACGTGTTTAATGTTGCTAAGCATGGTATCTATATCATCAGCAAAATAGTCAGGATTAAAACGCTTTGCATAAGCTTCGTTAGTACCGAGTGACACAATAACCAGGTCGGGTTTCAGTCCCGCTAACTGTTGAATAAAATATGCAGAACGATTAAAGTCGCTATACCGTGCGCCGTTTGACCCAATGGTATTATATACAAGTCCGGGTTTACCATTGCTTATTACCATCCCAAATACCATCGCTTCATTTTGGCTACTATCGGTTTGCTCGGTACACATGGTAAAAGAGCTTACGGTATCTTTAAATACAATGGTATCGGCCGCAATGCCATATACTTTACCCGTGTCTTTTATTATAACAGAATCTTTAAAATCATCTGACGTGTAAACAACCCAATTATAACATCCGGGGCCTTTGTCATGCAGCAGTGTCATTTTAGTAAATGAATAATCAAGTGCGTCTCCGTTCCTTATATTCATTTTAAGTATCGAAGCCGAATCGGTAGTGCGAAGCCCAAAGCCTGCAATACCGGTAGGAATAGATGACGGATTCACAATGACACACCGCCTCCCCTTCCAATCGCCTTTACCTGATGAATGATAATTATTCGGTTCATTAGAACCCGCCACGCGATAAGGAAAAACAAGTCCGCGGCCTCCATTACCATAATCTTCTTGCAGACGCTGACGAACCCAACTTGTAAAAAAATCAGCCTGCAAATGCGAATCACCAATATGAACCACAACTACATTTTTCCGTTTGCCTTCTTTCACTTCTTTCAGTTTGGTAAAGAAAGATTTTAACGCAGTAGGGCTATATGCAAGCGTATCTATATCGGCATTAACAAAAGGATATTTATTATAGTCTCCGCTTTGCGCAAATGCCATAGCCGACATAAGTATAAATAACACCACTACATAATTTTTACGATTTCGCATTCTTATTGTGTATTTGACCCCATTCGTATTTCTCATAAGCATATAACATCGAATAATAAAAGTAACCGGCAATATAGGTTCCACCGGCCGGTTTAAAGTGGGTATAATCTTTATTAGCCAATGATTGGCTTGAGTTCACCATGTTTATCATGCTACTATCAGCCCCCATTGCCTGAAACAAATTCCAGAACGCGGTATTGGTTTGCCTGGCCATGTTTTGTTGTACCTCAACAAACTTTGGTATTTCTGGCATAGTCTGGTAGCCATCTATTTTCTTAGCTGCTCTATCGCTCACTGAGTTTATTAGTATTCCGCAACCGGGCAGTTTAGTTTTCAGTGATTTGATGGTATTAACAAACCCTTTGCTGTAATAGCTGTAATCGTTTGTGCCTGTATGCACAACATTAATACCATATTGCAATACAGCGCATTTTATATTCAAATCATTTTGAAATTGAGGCATAATACTACTATCCAGCACCGACAATTGCTGACCCGATGAACCGCGCATATCCAGATCATCAACATACACACCGGTGCTATCTTCAAAACTTGCACCGAATACATATAGCCTATCGCTTGCAGTAAAGGCCATTTGAATTGACCTTACTGGCTTACCTGTATTTAAGGTTAATATTTTAAGCCCACCGCCTTTTGTCAATGGTATAGTAGAGGTAACGCCATCTTTCCTTATCGACACATTTGCATCAGCATTAGTAGGGTTGCTGTAATAAAGCTTAACCACATGAAAACTATCTAAGCCTGCCATTTGCGGCACACCCTGAAAAGAGGCCCAACTTGAATTAGTGCCATTCGTATTAATTGCAGGCACAAAAACTTCACCATTTAACCCGTAGGGGATAGATGATTGCCAGTTTGCAATTACCGTATAGGGTGTCCAGTTATCGGAGAAAGATTGATGGATAGACTGACGGAAGCCCGGAACAAAATTTATGATAGGTACAAACCCTACCCCCCTGCCGCCAAATCGCTTTTGAAGCATAGCCCTCAAATCCTGAGTCACTATATCACCCTCAATCATCGAATCGCCAAAATAAGCCAGATGAACTTTTTTCTTTTTAGCGTTCATTAATGCTTGATAGAAAACGGCCAGGTTATCTTGCTTAGCAACCGAATATTCTTCAATGGGCCAATACCCTTTTTTATAGCACAAGGAATCCTTGTCTTTAAAATCGACCGGAGCAGGTTTTTCAATCGGCTTTACAGCTATTAGCTTTACCGGCTTGGGCTTTTCTTTTACTTCAACATCGGCAAACATGCTGATTGGCCTGGTAGTAACGCCAAGTATTGTAAACGACGTTGGAACAAACGACAATATGCTTAGCAGTATAGCTACAACAAGTACAATATAAAAGGGTTCCCTAATGTGGTTCCGCAATGCTCCTCTGTATTTATAACAAAGGTAATTTATGACAAAGCACTAAAAAAACAATTGCCATTAAGTAATTAACAGGGCAACTGTTAATTACCAAAGTAGCTAACCAACACAAGCACCACCAAAACTATATTAATAACTGTAGTGACTACGGATTTTAAGAAAGGCCATATCATGGCACAATAAATAATTAGACTTATTGAAGCAATACCTGCAACGCAATACGCCCATAAGGCATGGGTATTAATTCCTCTATATGTCAGCATTTGAAAGACACCACAGGTGATAAGTATATGACCGTCCATAAGCAGGCGCAATAAATTACGGTCGTATACCTTACCATGTTCTGAACGTAACACAAATATGTCGTGCAGCAGCCCATTAATAACTGCCCATGCACCAACTAAAAGTACAGTCCAGGAAAGAAAACTCATTTAACAAATTTAAAATTAAAGCAATGAACAAGTTTTGTACCTAAGGTATTACCTACCATACCGGTACCAATTATTTCTATTTTCATACACTTTGTAATGTTAAATTGATTTAGATGTTATATTTACCGCAAAATAAGCACCTTAATTTATATTTTACAATAGCTGTCATGCATGACAGTATAAAACATAATTGACAGGACTATTTAACGAGAGGGGAAGCCAGTTAAGCATATTTATGATTATAAACGGGAAAGAAATGGAGATCAAGCTCAATGGAAGGATATTCCATTGCCCGCTTGACTTAGCCAGCGCTTTTATAGGCGGCAAGTGGAAAACAGTAGTGCTTTGGTATTTATGCGAGGGTAAAAAGCGCTTCGGCGAATTAAAGAAACAGATACCAAACATTACAGAAAAGATGCTTTCATTGCAATTAAAACAATTAGAAAAGGATGGCTTTGTGTTCAGGAAAATATACGCGGAAGTACCACCCCGGGTTGAATATTCGCTGACTGAAGAAGGAAAAACATTAATACCTATACTGGAGGCTATGTGCCTGTGGGGTAAGACAAAGGCAAAGACCAAAGGTGTAATACAGGAAGTAATACGAAAACCTAAAAAGAAGAAAGTCAGCCGTTAATTTCCATGGCCGTTTTCGTTTTCTTCTTTCAATAATAACTTCATTGCAGCCATAAGCTTATCTACCTCAGCCGGTATTACTCCGCTATAAACACCTCTTATTCGGCCTTCCATATCAACCAGTGTAAGGTTTTGCGAGTGTACCAAATACCCATCCGATTCTGTAAGGTATGAATGAATGGCAAGGTCCATTATTTGCTTTCTGTCACCTGTCAAAAAATACCATTGATAAGGTATAGCATCGTGCAATTTGGCGTATTGCAATAGTACAGGCACAGAATCCTGTTCGGGTGTAACCGTATGTGAAATAAATTTCACTTTACTATTTCCGGCAAATACTTTCTCTACCCTTTCTAGTTCCCCATTCATTTGTTTGCAAATACCGGGGCAGGTTACAAAAAAGAAATTAGCTACGTATATTTTATTCTTAAACGTATCGGTAGTAACCACCTGCCCAAACTGGTCGGTTAGTTTAAACCTGGCTATGGTATGACATATGGTGTCTTTAGTAGTTGAATCAACGCTACTAATGCCTATTATGGGCAAATACCTGACTATTCTTTTTTTGCATTGGGTAAATGCAATCATTACTATAGCAAGTGATAAAGCAAAACCGAATCTCAACAATCTGTTCATTCAACTAATTTAATTAAAAAAGTCCTGTCCCGCAATTCTACGGGACAGGACTCAATACTATACTTGTTAATACCTATTACCTAGCAATTACCAATCTGCCGCTGCAACTTAGCTTATTGGCCGATATGGTATAAATGTAAACTCCTGTAGGTAATGAATTACCATTGTCGCCTTTGCCATCCCAGGTCGATTCATAATAGCCAGGTGCTATGGTTCTTTGTTTCACCATCAGTGTTTTAACTTTTGCTCCGTAAATGTTATAAATTACAATAGCAATGTTATTCGACGGCGCACTTAAGGTATAACCTATATGCACTTGCTTATCGAACGGATTAGGATACGCCTTAGTTGAAATAGTCGGGGTTTTAATATTGTTAACCGCCAGCAACGTATCACCATTTAAAAGGTTGCCGATATTTATAGTATCATCTCCCGGTTGGTATGGTAAATACATATACGAATCGAACAACATTTCATTAGAGGTTGAAGTACCTGCAACCACCAGCTGCGGAGGGTTGTTTGGGTTGTTCGGGTTATTGCTAGTATTATCGTAAGTATGAGAAGAATATATGGTATAACCGGCAGGTATACGAACCAGCTTAGGATAAGTATAATAACCTTGCCAGCTAAAATTCCAGTTATTAACCCTCACCAATGGAATGGTATCGGTGCCTTTATACGCGTAATTCACCATATTAACACCTACCTTATGGTTATGCGGGAATGTTGCATACGCCGAAATATCAATTGGGTAAGGGCCAGCGGTTGCTGTAAATTTATCGACAGTGTTGGCGGGTATAACTAATTTCCAGTTTTGTAAAATTGTCGCATCCGAAATTTCCCTGATACCAGTTGCACCAACAGGGTAAAAATAAATACGCACTTGTGTACTATCTACTTTCCCTCCTGTTCCAGCCGGGTAATGTATCTGGAATACGATATTACTTTTTGCCTTCAGGCGGAAACCCAATTTTAAAGGCGCCTTGCCAGGGTAAATAACAGGGCCTGCACCTGGTGCATAGCCACCAATGCCTATATCGGTACCGGGCATAGTATAACACCCGCCACTAAGATCACTTTTAGCCGTACCGCTTGTATCCATACTTATTAAAGCATGGTGAACAATAGCAGGATTGCCCGGAATAATTTCATAAGCGCGTATAATACGGTCCTGCGTTAAGCCGGTAGGAAGAACAAAACAATCATAAGCATCAACCGAGGTAGCATTACTTGTAAAGGTTGGTATTTTAACAATCAGGTCAGGCGTGCCGTGTAACTGATAATCGTTGGTATAGGTTGGAGGAACCGGAGCTAACGTTGTATCGCCTGCTGTAGCGCCTGAATCAATCCAGTTAACAATTTGATTTACCTGATATGCTGTTAATACACGCTCATCAAAGAAATGATGATAGGCTGTATCTGGCGGCCAGGGAGGCATGGTGCCGTTAGAAACATAGTTGCGGATTATTGATTTATACGCGTATGTTTCAGTGTACGTTAATAATGGCATTGGGCCTACTCCAATAGGATTATGGCACTTAGTACAATTATTATAAAATATAGGAGCAACATCTTTATAGGTTGTTTGTGCTTTTACAGTAGAAAAAGCCAGCCCTATTATTGCTAGTAGAATGTATAATTTCTTCATTGACAGAGTATTTCCTACAAACATACAAAACTTCAACTTAAAATCAAACTATTCTATTGAGCCTCTCGAGCCCTCAATTTATAGTAACCTCATTGCTCCATATTACATACTCTTCCTGTTTCGGCTTTTTCGGCTCTTTCTGATATCCTTCATCATATCTTAAGTCAAGCCATTTGCTTTTTTTTATAGGTACATAGCGGAACCCCAGTTTAAATTTTTGTGACTTAATATTTTTAACATTCTCGCCTGGAGCAAGGTTTTGAGGGAACTCATAAGACTCACCCGGAGCTAACACATTTACATTTTGGCAAATACTATCTTGCCCCATAAAAACAAATACGTTAAGTTTTTTATTACTACTATAACAAATTGGACTTAAACAGGTCCAATATAAATACCTGACAGTATCTTTTGTGTTATTTTTTAAAGTTACAGTAGTTTCAATCCTCAGTGCATTATTATCGTTTATACTAATTCTATCAATCCTAAGTTGTACTGTGGGTAAAAGCACAGGCTTATCAGGTTTAAAAGAGATAAACAATACCAATAGAACAATAAAAAAACAGATAGATATGCTAATAGCCTTAATACTTTTCAAACTATAATCTAGTTTTTTCATTTCTCTTCCTTAAAGCACTTTAACTCATTATTGGTAAAGGCATATTCAGGTGTAAATAAGTCAGAGTTATTATCTACATACCATGGGCTTATTTCAGGGGTATTACGGTTTTTAAGTATATGTATGTCTTGCGCAGGCATATAGCTTTGGGCTATCATAAATATCTTCTGTCCATTTCTATTTATGGCTACATCAAGCACGGTTACTGCATGGCCTGGACTGCCACCTCTTATGATAACATCTCCCGGGGCAATATCTTTCATGCTTTTTGATATAAGTTCTTTCGATAAGGATAAAGTGCCTGCATAAGAGAAAACCACATTCAAATACTCGCGGAAGCTTTTATAATTATTCATGGGTTGATTTGTTTTTACCCATGAAACATTATTGCCCTTAACAGTTATACGGTACCCATCCATCCAATGTTGGTAGTCAGCTAAAAAGCCATTAGTAAAATGAAAGGCTATCTTATAATATTCTTTCACAGAATATAAGTATTCAGCTCTTAAACGTATAACAGCATCGGCGCATTGCTCTAGGTCCTGGTTGCCGATGTCATAATCAATGACGGCATCATATACCGTATCACTTTTTACAGTACCGTCATATAAGTGAACTACCGAGCCATTAGCTTTTAAAGGAAGCTTTCTCAGAAAAGCTCCAAAAGAATTATCGGCAACCTTTACCCTTTCGTATCCATCAGGTAAGCGAAATCTTTCTTCCACAGTTTTACCGGATGGATTAATAAGTGGTGTAGTTTTCTTTACACTATCTACTTTCTTGGGTAAAGAATCTGTTTTAGCAATTACAGGCTGTTTATCACCTTTACCTGTGCAACAACAAAATAAAATGGCAATAGCCATTAACATCCAAATTATTCTACCATTAGATTGAGGACCATTATTTTGAAATAAATGGTACTTATTACTTTTCATTCGAGTGGTTCTGTTTACTCAAAGATAGCAAACTTAACTGATTGTTCCTCTGGTTCCTAGCTCAATAATATCCATATCGCGTATATTATCGCCATCTATTATAAAACGCAGCATGGTACGCACTTTGTGAAACCCTTCCCTACCTGCCGCACCGGGATTAAGATGCAGCACGTTTAGGTTCTTATCGTAAATAACCTTAAGTATATGCGAATGTCCGCAGATAAATATATGCGGGGGCTTTTGCAGCAAAGCAATTTTTAATGAAGCGGTATAATTAGGAGGATAACCGCCTATATGGGTCATCCATACTTCTCTCTTCTCACAAACAAAACGCTGGTTCTTGGGGCACACTTTCCGAATCTCTGCCCCATCTATATTACCATACACCGCCCTAACTGGTTTGATAGTCATTAAGCGGTCATACACTTCAATAGTACCAATATCTCCTGCATGCCATATTTCATCGGCCTTCTCTGCATGCTTGCAAATGGCATCGTCAATGTATCCGTGGGTATCTGATAACAACAGGATTTTTCTCAACTCGCAATTTCTTGTGTAAGTTGCATTTCGTACATCTCAAAATAGTGACCTCTTTTAGAGATAAGCTGCTCATGGGTTCCATATTCAATAACACGGCCTTTATCAAGCACCAAAATATTATCGCACATTTTTACCGATGATATACGGTGACTGACAATTATAGTTGTACGCCCAAGCATTAGTCTGTGAATGTTCAGTAATATTTCCTGTTCGGTATTAGTATCAACTGCCGAAAGACATTCATCGAACATAATAATATTCGGAGCCTTTAACATAGCACGTGCTATAGAAATACGTTGCTTTTGTCCGCCCGAAAGTGTTATACCCCTCTCACCTACTACGGTTTCAAAAGCTTCTTTAAATTCCATTATGTTGTCATAAATGGCAGCGTCTTTCGATGCTTTAAGAACCTTCTCCCTCAACTTCTCCTGGTCAACTCCCTTTTCGGTAACCGAAAATGAAATGTTATTTGCTATTGAATCAGAGAACAGAAAAACTTCCTGCGGCACATAACCTATTTGCCTGCGCAATGGCGATAAAGGAAGGTCTTTTATATTCTTGCCATCTATATTAATGGCTCCGCCTGTAGCATCATACATTCGGCATATAAGTTGTGTTATAGTCGATTTGCCACTACCTGTTTTACCAACAATACCCAGCGACTGTGCTTGTTTAATTTTGAACGACACATCATTAATTGCCTTTATACCCGAATCAGGATAAACAAAGGTAACATGGTCGAATTCAATATCGCCTTGCACAGCAAGTTCCTCATTGCTGGCAGTTGCAATAGATGGCTTAGTATTTAAAAACTCATTGATACGCGTTTGTGAAGCAGCCGCACGCTGAGTAAGCGAGGTTATCCACCCAAGGCTGGCAATGGGCATAGTAAGCTTTGCCACATATAAGTTATAAGTCACTATATATCCAACAGTCAATGTACCTTTTATAATATCAATACCACCAACCAATAGTATTATTATAGTACTTAACCCAACCAAAACCATCATGGCTGGCTGAAACATTGAATCAACAATTGCCAGATTCATATTACGTTCTTTATATAGCTCGCATTCTTTATCATAATCTTCCACCAGCTTACTTTCGAGCCTGTACGATTTAATTACACGTATACCAGAGAATGTTTCCTGCGCTTTGCTAAACAAAATAGAAAGCTGGCGTTGTACATTGGTGCTCTTTTTATTAATAAGGCTACTGATGTAATAAATAGTTATGTACAGCAAAGGCATGGGTGCCAATACCCATAATGTTAATTTTACATTGGTTTGAAACATGATTATAAGTATGAATGTAACCAACGATAATGTATTGGTAGAATACATTATGGCAGGGCCCAAATACATGCGTACCCGGCTAACATCTTCGCTAATGCGGTTCATCAAATCTCCTGTATTGTTACGCCTGTAAAAAGCGGTATCGAGCTTTTGGTAATGCTCAAAAACCTCATTCTTCAGGTCAAACTCTATAAGACGCGATGTAACTATAATGGTTTGGCGGGTAAGGAACAAGAACACCCCACCTATTAAATTCAAGCCTAAGAATAACAATACATTGTTTCTTAAATTCAACAAGGCAACGTCAGGCGACTGCTTACTGTTTTGAACCCCCTCTATTATCGATTTTGCTGAATTAACCCCATCGCCGGCATAGGGAATTGAATACACACTAAACGCTGCCGATAGTATTACAAACAGTAAGCCGGCACCCAACCTGATGCGGTACTTAAAGAGGTATTTATTTAAATATAAAAGCGACTTCAATTTTGTCTGTTATTTATAGCAATTAATCATCCCGAAAGTGGCTTCAAACCACTATTTTTTCTTTTTTTGGGCGGGTGCAAAAATTAATATAACTTTGCCCCGCTCTTAATACTGTTAACTAAAACAGAATGCAAAATTAACTATATTCCACAGAATAAAATTAATTGTCATGATAGAAACTAAAGAGATCAAAAAAACAGCTGAAATGAACGACAACGGAATTACAACCCAAATGTTCAAGTATGATCATGAAGAAGTTCTCTTCTGCAATGATAATGCTACAGGTTTAAAAGCAATTATAGCCATACACAATACTGTATTGGGGCCTAGCCTTGGTGGTTGCCGTATTTGGAAATACAATAACGAACAGGAAGCCATACATGATGTATTACGCCTTTCGCGTGGTATGACCTATAAAGCTTCGGTAGCCGGTTTGAACTTAGGCGGTGGCAAGTCAGTTATTATTGGCGATGCCAAGACCATTAAGTCAGAAGCTTTTATGAGGCGATTTGGCCGTTTTGTTGATGATTTGGGTGGAAAGTATATTACCGCGGAAGATGTTGGCTCTACCAGCCGCGACATGGAGTACATACACATGGAAACCAAACACGTTACCGGTATACCAGAATCTATGGGTGGTAGCGGCGATCCTTCTCCGGTTACCGCATACGGTGTGCTTTTAGGTATGAAAGCTGCTGCTAACGAACGTTGGGGTAACGATAGCCTGAAAGGCAAAAAAGTATCGGTACAAGGTATTGGCAACGTTGGCGAACACTTGGTTAAGCATTTAACTGACGAAGGAGCTAAGGTTTATATTACCGACATTAATCAGGAAAAGCTGAAAGAAGTAGCCGCTAAATACAAAGCCGAAGTTGTTGCATTAGATGCCATATATGACTTAGATGTTGATATTTACGCTCCTTGCGCACTAGGTGCAACCGTAAATAACGACACCTTAGCTAAACTTAAGTGTTCTATTATAGCAGGCTCGGCAAACAACCAATTGGCTGATGAAAAAATACAAGGCGAAGCTTTGGTTAAGAAAGGCATCATATACGCACCTGACTTTGTAATTAATTCAGGCGGCCTTATTAACGTGTATTGTGAATTGGGTGGCACTTACAACAAGCCACGCGCTATGCAACATGCCGATAAAATATATGACATTACCAAGTCGATATTCGCTTTAGCAAAAGCTGAAAATATACCAACTTACCTTGCCGCTAACAAAGTAGCTGAAAAGCGCATTGAAGCAATTGGCAAGGTAAAAATGAATCACTGATTATTATAAACGCTATTCGGGCATTAGTTAAAACGTTCTTTCTTTATGCTTAACAGACGCTATTTGCGCATCAAGGTACTGCAAACTCTCTATTCATTCTTTCAGGATGACCAGAAGAACATGAATATACGTGAGCGAGAACTGCTTACCAGTATCGACAAGATATACGAACTATACATCTACTTATTCCTTCTTTTAAAAGAGATACGTAACAGTAACGAAAGACTTACTGAGGAAAGAAAAAAGAAAAGGCTTCCAACCGCGGAAGACCTTAAGCCTAATCTTAAATTTTTAAACAACAGGGTTTTAATGGCCATTCAAAACTCTACTGAGCTTGCCCGTGAAAAGAGCGCCCGTAAAATTGGTTGGGATGCGGAAGAGGATGGCCTTATCAAGAAGTTATTTCAGACTATTGTTGCCTCACCAGAGTATATTAAATACATGGCCAGCGAAGAAAATTCGCTTGAAGAGGATAAGCAACTTATTGTAACCCTTTATAAAAAGTATATTTCGGAGAATGATGCATTGAAGCAGCATTTAACCGAAAAGAGCTTGCATTGGGCCAGCGATTATATGCTTGCCAATATCTCCTTAATTAAAACTGTAGAGACCATTAAAGATGGTGCCGAAGTAGAATTAATGCCACTTTACAAAGCTGAAGAAGACAGGGACTTTATGCTCGAACTTTTCAGAAAGACCATATTAGAGGACACACAAAACATGGCCCTTATTGGAGAGAAAATTGCCAATTGGGAACCTGAACGTATTGCCTCCATGGATCTGTTACTTATGAAAATGGCGATTACCGAAGTAATGAACTTCTCGGGCATTCCGGTAAAGGTTACATTGAATGAATACATTGAAATATCGAAACTATTCAGTTCACCTAAGAGCAATACCTTTATTAATGGCATACTCGATGCTATTGTAAAAGACCTGCGCAGCCAGAACAAAGTAGTTAAGGTTGGAAGAGGCTTAATTGAATAAAACTCATTGGCATAAAATAAAAAAGGAGTACAATATGTACTCCTTTTTTATTTTATATCGCCTACTCTATTGAATAACTACCTTATTATAGAGAGTAGAGTTATCAGATATGGTCTTCAGGAAATAGACACCCTTGGCTAATGATGATAAATCGAGTTGCTTGCTAAAGTTAGCCGCAACATCATTATAGGTATTTGTCATTACCACCTGGCCTAATTCATTTACAACTGATAAGGAAACTGATTTTGCTCCTTTGTCCTGAACAAGCGTAAATGTAAACACACCTGTATTCGGATTTGGGAATATTGTCAGTTGGGCACCTGCTTTGCTTACACTCGCAATACCGGCAGGATTAAACACAAAGTTACCTGTATTCGATTTTGAAGCATTGTAATTTATTGACCTAACCGATGGGGTAAAGCCAGATGGCAAGCATGGGTCAGGGTTTACTACCTGTATGCGGTAATATAAATTAGCTGCAACAGGCGGATTAGCATCAGTATAAGTAAATATATTATTAGGTATACTATCAATCTTTGTTAAGCCTGTTAATGCTGTATCGCGATACACGTAATAGGTATAAAAGGTCATACCTTCGTAATTATCCCATATAAGGTTTACTGTACCGCCGGTTATACCTTTATTGACAGTTAAGTGCATGGTCTTATGCGCTGGGCTCAGGGCAGATTCATTTCCGCATGAATCTACCTGAGACAACTCGTATCTCCAGCTACGTGTCTGTGGATTAGATAAAGTATCTATATAGGTACTACTATACGAGTATGGCACATTGGCTATTTTCAAATAAACACCAGCCTGTGTACTTTCTTTATATATGTTGTATGAAGCTATACCCGTGCTTTGGTACTTGTTCCATATCACCATGTTCTTTTGTGTTGCACTATCAACTGTTACCATACATATTGGGGCCACAGGAGGTGGCACTTCAAATATGGTAGTGTCGGCTACACCTATACAACCTAAATGGTCGGTTACCTGAAGGTTATAATTACCGGCAGGTATATGACTAATAGCTGTACTGGTATTACCGGTTGACCACAAATAGTTATATGGTGCAGTGCCTGCGGTTACATTACCCGTAAGAGTAACACCACCACTATTGCAACTTGCGCTACCGGTTATAAGGATACTCGGTACAGGGCCGTTAACATTACTTATACTAACCTGATCCGAATCTATCTTACATCCGTTATGATCTAAAACCGTAACATAATAAGCGCCGGCATTAGCAGTCGCCAAACTGTCTGATGTGCGTCCATTATTCCATAAATAACTATATGGTGGCGCTCCGCCGCTCACTGTTACAATAGCCGCTCCGTCCGGCACGCCGCAATCGGCTTTTACTATTGATTTTACTAATACAAGTGCCGATGGCTGACTTATTGTAAAATTACCTAAGGCAGAACAACCATTGGCATCTGCTACTGTTACCTGGTAAGGGCCGGCAGCAAGACCATTTATATTTTGTGTAGTTGCTCCATTCGACCAAACAAATGTATAAGGCACCGCACCACCACTTACACCTATGTTTATAGCACCGGTGTTTTGTCCGTTGCAATTTACATTAACAACAGCATTAGCGGTTATTGACGGGCCATTTTGGTTACTGATATCAGCCGACCCAACTGTAGTACAACTATTAACATCCGTCACAGTTACTATATAAGTACCCAGGGTTAAGTTATTAGCAGCATAGGTTGTATCGCCATTGCTCCACGAAAAACGGTACGGAGGAGTTCCATAGGCTACACTCGCGTATGCGGCACCTGTTGCATTTCCACAGGTACTTTCGTCAGTAGAAACACTTAGTATAGGGGCGGTAGAAGATGCAATATCAATAGAAGAATAGCTTGAACACTGGTTCGCATCATTCACGGTAATGATGTATGTACCCGGAGAAAGAGACCCGATACTATCAGTAGTATTTACCGGAACCGTGCTCCATGAATAAATATATGGCGGTGTTCCGCTTGCTGCATTCACTTTTACTGCGCCATTATTTAATGCACATGTAGTATTAACAATCAAAGGAGTTAATATTACTTTGTTGTTTATTTTTATTGTAATACTGTCTTTGCTTGTACAGCCATTTGCGCCAAAACCGGTCACTGTATAAGTGCCGCTGGTGGCAGGAACAAATGATATACCATTTACTATTCCACCGCTCCAGCTATAGGATGAAGCTCCTTTGCCGATAAGCGCTACCGAGTTACCCTGACATACAGCGGTAGACGGTATAGCAGAATCACTCATAACAGGTATAGGATTTATAGTTACTCCCACAATAGCTGTATTACTACAACCAGCAGCATTGGTACCCGTTACCGTGTAAGTTCCTGAAATAGCCGGTGTAAATGCTACTCCGTTGGTTACCCCACCTGTCCAACTATACGTAGAGCCTCCGTTTCCGTTAAGGGTTACGCTGCTACCCTGACAAACTGCTTGTGGAGAAACAGAACCGCTAATTGAAGGAAGATTATTTACCACTATAGGTAATTGCGCTGAATTCATACATCCATTGGCGTCGGTACCTGTAACCTCATATACATTCGATGTTGCAGGGCTAAAAGCAACTCCGGATGTTACTCCATTGTTCCAGCTATAGCTTACCGAGGTGCCCGTAGAAGTTAAGGTAACACTATTGCCCTGGCATATACTGTCCTTAGGGGTAGCTGTTATGGTAATGGTAGGTAATGGATTAACATAAACCGTTACATTACTATTTACCGTGAAACCTGAAGATATTGATGTAACCGTATACGTAGCTGTTGCTGAAGGGCGGAAAGCAATTCCGTCATTCACTCCCGAACTCCATGAATATGTACTGCCACCGCTTCCGTATAATGTAACTTGCCCACCCTGGCATATATTAGTTGATGGGTATGCATTAGCTACTACAGCTTGTGGGGTATTTACCGTAACAACTTGTGTAGCAGTATTACTACATGTAGTAGTGGTGTTGGTTCCGGTAACCATATAGCTAAGTGAACTACCCGGACTTACACTATAATTTGCAGTCGCTGGACCGCCGGTCCATTGGTAGGTGTCGCCTCCGTTAGCAGTTAAGGTAGTTGAACTGCCGTTACATATCGTACTGCTTCCGCTAATGGTTATGTTAGGTAAAGCATTAACAGTAACAGTTTGCATTGCGCTATTACTGCACGAAGTAAGCGTACTTGTACCTGTAACGGTTACACTGGTTGTATTAGTCGGCGAAAAATTAAATGCCGCGGTATTAGGTCCTGTCCCTGTTGATGTTATCCAGGTGTATGTATCAGCGCCTGTTCCGGTGAGGGTAGTGCTTGAACCGTTACACACTGATGTGTTACCTGTAATGGTTACATTAGGCAACAAGTTTACAGTTACTAATTGCGTTATAGAACTGCTACAACCGCTGGACAGATCAATACCTGTAACAGTATATGTAGTATTTGCAGAGGGCGATACATTATAACTTATTGTGCTTGGTCCACCTGACCATGAAAACTGATCGGCACCCGAAGCAGATAGTGTTGTATTGCTTCCGTTACAAATGGTTGTATTACCGCTTATGGTAACATTAGGCAACGAGTTTACCTGCACTGTTTCTGTTGCAGTACCACTACAAAGGGTTAACGAATTTGTCCCCGTAACGGTATAGGTTGCTGTAGCGCCTGGAGTAAATGTGTATGCTGCTGTTGCTGGCCCGCCTGCCCATTGATAAGTGTCGGTGCCATTGGCAGTAAGTGTGACATTTGAACCATTACATACCGCGTTGCCACCACTTATAGTTACATTAGGTAAAGCATTTACTGTTATGGCTTGTATATAATTATTGCTACATGTAGTGGTAGTGTTTGTACCTGTAACCATTACACTGGTTGTACTGGCCGGCGAAAAATTAAATGCAGCAGTGTTCGGTCCTGTACCTGTTGATGTTATCCAGGTATATGTATCAGCGCCTGTTCCGGTAAGGGTGGTGCTTGAACCACTACACACTGATGTATTACCTGTAATATTTACGTTAGGTAATGAATTTACAGTTACAAGCTGTGTAGCAGTATTACTACATCCGCTAGATAAGCTAACACCAGTAACGGTATAAGTTGCATTTGTAGAAGGTGATACATTATAACCTTCTGTACTTGGGCCGCCTGCCCATGTAAATTGATCACCACCTGAAGCAAATAGTGTTGTGTTGCTTCCCATACAAATGGTTGTAGTACCACTTATAGTTACGTTAGGCAAACTACTTACCTGTACTGTTTGTGTTGCACTATTACTACAAGTAGTAGTGGTATTCGTTCCGGTTACTGTATATGTTGCAATGCCAATTGGAGAAAGCGTGTACGCTGCTGTTGCGGGTCCGGCATTCCATTGGTAAGTATCGGCACCGAAAGCTGTAAGTGTAACGCTCGAGCCAAGGCATATTGAACTATTGCCACTAATATTTATAGTTGGCAATTGGTTAACCACTACAACTTGTGAAGCTGTATCACTACAACCGGTAACTGTACTTGTTCCGGTAACTTCGAAAGTTGAAGTATTTTGCGGACTTATATTATCTGTTTGAGAAACTGTGCCATCGCTCCACTGATAAGTATCCGCTCCATTAGCTGTAATAACAACTGTTGAACCCAAACAAACTGAAGTAGCGCCGGATATAGTAACAGATGGCAGTGTGTTAACCATCACAAATGTAGAAGATGTATTTGAACAACCTGTCGAAAGGTCTGTTCCGGTAACTATATAGGTGACACCACTACCCTTAGGGAATACCTGATAACCGGGTGTATTTGGGCCTCCTGTCCATTGGTATACATCAGCTCCGTTACCATACAAAGTAACACTTGAGCCTGCGCAAACCGAAGTTGGGCCTGATATTGAAATACCCGGCAATGATGCTACATTAATAGTAACATATTGATTTGACTTACATTCGCCGTTAACTCCTGTTACGGTATAAGTCGTGGTATTAAAAGGGCTAATATTCTGAATGGAATCTGTAGGATCGCCAAAGTCGCCATTAGGGGCCCATGAGTAGGACTCGGCACCATTAATTTCTAAAGTTGTGGAATTACCTGAACATATTAACGTACTTCCTGTCACCACTAAAGCAGGATTATTACCATTACGAATTACCGAATCAGCATTGCTAGTACATCCATAAAAATCCGATACATTTACATTATATTCACTTTGGTTTGTTGCTATAATACTGTCCGTAGTAGCGCCATTATTACTCCACCTATAACTAAAAGGGCCGTTACCAACAACCACAGCGTGAAGCGTATCTGCAATACCGGAGCAAATTGTTAACCCGCTTAACACATTACCTACCATACTAACAACAGGTGAACTTACTACAACCGTAATCGTTCCGGGAGTAGGAACACAACCATTACCATCTCCATTCTCGGCAAGGGTATAGCTAGTTGTTGTAGTGGGACTAACACTACCTGCATACGGGGAACCTACAAATCCAGTTGAAGGGGTCCATGTATAATTACCGCCGCCGCCGTTGCCACCCGACCCAAACAACGTAATATCAGCCCCAGGGCATATCGTATCATTCGGCGCCCCCAAAACAGTTACACTAATAGCACCCGGATTATCAACCATAACGTATGTATTAGCAGTGTCCGAATGGCATCCGATTGCATCTACTACAGTAAGGCTATATATTGTATTGTTTGGAAGGTTTGCAACAAGAGTATCGGTTGAAGCAACTCCATTCCAGTAAAACGTATAAGGAGGATTTACACCGCCATTTTCAATACCAATTACAGTATCGTTTAAACCATAACATACATTGGTTGCTTGCGGGCCAGAACTCGGGCTCACTATACTTGCACTTATAGCAGTAGCGCAAGTGCCTATTTTCCGTATTTCGTTATTATTAGCATCAGCTATATATACATTGCCGTTAACATCGGTAGTAAGGCCATGTGGCTGGCTAAACTTGGCATTAAGTACAGAACCGTTAGCTGAACCAAGACCACCGACTGCGTATGTATATACCCGCCCGGTTGAAAGGAATATTTTTCGTATGGAATTATTACCCATATCGCTCACATACAAATTACTGCTACCATCAAAGGTAATTCCGTAAGGAGAATTAAAACTTGCATTGGTGCCAAAACCATCTGCCGAACCAGCAGTAATAGCTCCGTAAACTGTTGTTACCTGGCCGGTAGATGGAACTATTTGCCTAATCTCATTGTTTCCCATATCAGTAACATATAAATTACCTTCGGCATATACAATGCCCGATGGACTGGAGAATTGTGCCGCAGCACCATATCCGTCAGTTGAACCTGAAGTGGTAGAGCCTGCAACTGTATTAACAGTACCCGTAGAAACAATAATTTGTCGTATTTCAGTATTCCCAACGTCAGCCACGTATAAATTACCGGCTCCATCTGTCGTTAACGCTGTTGGGTTATGAAAAGTTGCTGAAAGGCCTGGTCCATCAGCAAAACCCGTTGCACCAGTACCTGCTACAGTAGTAACAATACCACCACCTATAGTCACTTTTCGTATTTTATTACCACCATAATCGGCCACATAAAGAGCCGATGTATTAGGATCATACACAATACCATAAGGAGCATTAAAACTTGCACCTAAAGCTGTACCGTCAGTACTTGTTGCTGCACCTGAACCGGCAAGTGTTGTAACCACCCCTGTACCAATATTTATCTGACGTATGAGGTTATTGGCAGCATCGGCCACATATATATAAGTACCATCGGTAGTTACCCCTATAGGCAATGAAAAACTGGCCAGTGTCCCTGTAGCGTTATTATTACCCGGTGTTGTAGAACCGGCTAATGTTGTAACAGACTGTGCTTTTGTTAAAGAAAAAGCCAAAACAAATAATGATGCAACAAGTGTAATTTTCTTCATGTATGGGTATTTTTGGGTTAATTATTGTAAAGGGCTGCTTCGTCTGTTTACTGACCTTTATTCCCCTGCCATAATTGCTCCCAAAATTAGTCTTCTCTAATTTAATACCAAGAAAAATTTTGTTATCAATAATTAACACTCACAAACAACCTGATAAACAGTAACTTAAAACTAAACACCCCTGCAAGACCTTTAAACAAAGCATTGTTAATATCACTTTATAATTTCCTTTCATACATCTTCTTAAAATAATTTCATTGGTATAACTTCGCATTCCTTTTAAAATTTAAGAGGGCAAAAAGAGGTAATTAAGGCATTATTTATGGAATTTTCGCACCTACACGTACATACTAAATACTCGCTGTTAGACGGGGCTTCACAGGTTTCGGGCCTTATGAAAAAGGTTAAGGAAAATGGCATGAAATCAGTCGCCATTACCGACCACGGCAATATGCTTGGCGTACCTGAGTTTGTTGCGGAAGCCGATAAAGCCGGTATTATACCTATAGTAGGTTGTGAATTTTATATGGCGCCCCGCAGCCGGTTCGATAAGGCAAAAAGCGATAGCGACGACGAAAAGAACTATTACCACCAGTTACTGCTTGCAAAAAACCCTATTGGGTACAAGAATCTATCCAGACTATGTTCATTGGGTTTTATTGAAGGCTACTATTACAAGCCACGTATTGACAAAGAATTACTTAAACAACATAAAGAAGGCTTAATAGCCACAACATCGTGCCTTGCAAGTGAAATAAGCCGTACTATTATTAGTAAAGGCGAAGTTGAAGCCGAAAAAGTATTTAAGGAGTATCTCGATATTTTTGGCGAGGACTATTATATAGAACTGCAAAGACACGGCATTAACGAACAGAATATTTGCAACGAGGTATTAGTTAAGTGGAGCAAAAAATACAACGTTAAAATTATAGCTACTAACGATGTGCATTATGTAGATGTGCAGGATGCTGAAGCACAGGATATTTTATTGTGTATTCAAACCGGCAAGGACTTTGACGACCCGCGCCGTATGCGCTTCGATAACGACCAGTTCTTTTTAAAGACGCAGGACGAGATGAGCAGGATATTTGCGGATATGCCTGAAGCGCTTGATAACACGGGTGAAATAGTATCGAAGATTGAACCCATTAAATTAAAGCGTGATGTATTACTACCTATCTATAAGTTACCAGAAGGCTTTACCGATGCAGATGCATACCTAAGCCACTTAACATACACAGGCGCACAACGACTATACAAAGAAATAAATGACGAGGTCCGCACCCGTATAGAATTTGAACTAGGTGTAATTAAAAAAATGGGCTTTGCAGGCTACTTCCTTATTGTACAGGATTTTATTGCTGCAGCAAAAAGGCTTGGTGTATGGGTTGGCCCGGGCCGTGGTTCGGCAGCCAGTTCTATTATTGCTTATTGTACGGGTATTACCAATATCGATCCTATTGGGTATAACCTACTCTTTGAGCGTTTCTTAAACCCTGAGCGTATATCAATGCCCGATATAGACATTGACTTTGACGACAAGGGCCGCGACAAGGTTATTAAATACGTTATTGAAAAATATGGCAAAGAACGTGTTGGGCAAATTGTAACCATTGGCACTATGGCTGCTAAATCGGCTATTAAAGATGTGGCACGTACGTTGAAGGTTCCACTGGCTGATGCTATCCGTTTAACTAAGCTCGTTCCTTTTGGGGCAGATACCTTAGAAGATGCCATAAGCCAGGTAAAGGAACTATCGGAGATAAAGAAGGATGTAAACAACCCTTTATCGAAGACCTTGAATTTGGCAATGATATTAGATGGTACTGCCCGCCAAACGGGTATACACGCTGCGGGTGTAATTATTGCACCCGATGACCTGATAAATTACCTGCCTGTTTTTAAATCAAAAGATTCTGATCTGCTTGTTACCCAATACGAGGGCAAGTATGTAGAATCGGTTGGTATGTTGAAGATGGACTTTTTAGGCCTGAAGACGTTGACCATTATGAAGGATGCCATTGCCCTTATTAAAAAGAGCAAAGGCATTGATATAGATATTGACAACATTCCGCTGGATGATAAGACGACCTACGAAATGTTCCAGCGTGGTGAAATGGTCGGCATATTCCAGTTTGAGTCGCAGGGAATGCAACAATATATGAAGGAGTTAAAACCTACCAATATTGAAGACTTAATTGCGATGAATGCTCTGTATCGCCCGGGGCCTATGGATGATATACCGGCTTACATTGCCCGTAAGAACGGAAAAGAAAAACCGAACTACTACCACCCGCTTGCTGAAACTATACTTAAACCAACCTTTGGTGTTATAGTTTACCAGGAACAGGTGATGTTAATATCGCAGGTAATGGCCGACTTTACCAAGGGCCAGGCTGACGTATTGCGTAAGGCAATGGGTAAAAAAGATATGGTATTGCTGGATAAACAGAAATCTGTATTTGTTAGCGGTGCTGTGGCAAAAGGTGTTCCTGAAGCTACCGCAACCGAACTATTCGATAAGATGGCCAAGTTTGGTGGATACGGATTTAACCGTGCACATGCCGCTGCATATTCAGTACTGGCATACCAAACCGCATATCTGAAAGCCAATTTTACGGCTGAGTTTATGGCATCGGTACTTACCAACTCAATGGGTGAAATTGACAAGCTTACCTTCTTTATTGATGAGTGTAAGAAAATGGGCTTAACTGTATTGGGACCCGATATTAATAAGAGCGAGCACAGCTTTGCGGTTACCGATAAAGGCGAGGTTAGTTTTGGTTTGGGAGCAGTTAAAGGCGTGGGTGAAGCTGCCGTAGGCAGTATTGTTGAAGAGCGGGAAAAGAATGGCCATTTTGCTGACATCTACGATATAATGAGCCGCATCAACTTGCGCTCAGCTAATAAAAAGACATTTGAAAGCCTTATTATGGCGGGCGCCTTTGATGCATTCGGATACACACGTGCGCAATATTTCGCATCAGAGAACAATAAAGAAACATTCCTTGAAACACTTATAAAATACGGCAACGGTTACCAGGGAGCTTCGGGTGCTAACACCAACTCGTTGTTTGGTGAAATGACCAATGACTCAATACCGAAACCTAAAGCGCCGTTATGCCCACCATGGAGCCGTATTGAGCTTATTAATAAAGAAAAGGACGTAGCCGGTTTTTATATTTCAGGCCACCCGCTCGATGATTTTAAGTTTGATCTGAATAACTTCTGCTCCTATAAAATAGAACAGTTAGAGGGCTTACCAGATACAAAGGGCAAAGAATTTACCTTTGCCGGATTAGTAATAGGCGCCGAAAACCGCACCGCTCAAAACGGAAATTTATGGGGGCTTTTAACCATTGAAGATTTTACGGGCAGTATACAGTTGCGTTTATTCAAAGACGATTATTTGAAGTGGAGGCATTTCTTTGTTCCCGGTACTTTCCTTTATATAAAGGCTAAAACCATGCCTAATTATAAGAACCCGGAGCAAACAGAAATAAAGACCACCCAGATAATGTTATTGAGTGAAGTGCGCGATAAAATGGCTAAATCACTCACACTGAAAATACCACTGAATAATGTATCGGAGGATATGGTTAAAAATATTTATACTATTACCAATACCCACCCCGGCAATTGCAATTTAAAGATCACCTTGATCGATGCTGACGAAAACATGAGCATTGAAATGATATCGAAAAAGGTAAAACTCAATTTGAGCAACGAACTTATCCGCGATTTAGACACTATGGATAATGTGAGTTATAAGTTGAATTAACAGCTCCTCCCGACATCCCCATCGGGTGAGGAGCAAGTGAAAATCTAAATTGTTTTATAATTGCCGTCTGCTTTAACTGACGGATAATTATGGAATTATAGCTTTGGCTTTAGCCCAAAACAACATTTCTTATTTAGGCTAAAGTTATACATGGGGCTTACTTACATTTAGTATATTTACGTTTATGAAATCATACTCTAAAACAAAAAAGAAAACCACAGCTATTGCTGAACCAATGGCACAATATGGGCTTAAGGCTGATGTGCATGAGCTTATAGATAGAATTAACGATAGTAGTATTTTGAGTTTATTACATGCAATAGCTACCAGGTTTATTGACACTAAGGAACCTACTATAACTTTAACGGCCGCTGAAAAAAAAGCAGTTGATGCAGCTCTCAAATCTGTAAAGGCGGGCAGAACTCATAGCCATGAAAATGTAATGGCACGAATGAGAAAGAAACACCCAGCTTTAGTTAAATAATGCCAAGAAGAATAATTTGGTCAGAAGAAGCTGAAGCTGACTACTCTAATAACATTAATTACTTACTACAAAACTGGTCAGTTAATGATGCCCGAGAGTTTATTGACAAAGCAACTAATGTAATTCTGATTATAAAAAATATGCCGGAGGCATTCCCTATATCCGACTATAAAAAGGTAAGAAAGGCCTTAATCTGTAAGCAAATCAATTTACTTTACAAGGTTTCTAAATCGGAGATAATAGTGTTACGTTTTTGGGATAACAGACAAAAATCTGAGAAATCAGGTGTCATATAAGTATTGTTTCTTTGCTAAAGCTCATATAGAGACCTATCTATAAATCGTCAGCTAAAGCAGACGGCAATTGAGAACAATTAATTTCAGACAGATGTTTACCAGTCCGTTCCCAACCAAGTATTATGTTCTGCATCGATAAGCCGCAATCTTAGTTGCCAGTTATCTACTTTTGACACCCCATGTACAGTGCTTTCAGCACAAATGGAAGAATCATAGCATTTCCAAAAGAAAATATCATCAAGGTTTTTAATGTACGATGGGTAATCGACATCACTCACATTCTCTTTAGCCAAATACTTTCTTGCCCGTGGATAATATATCCAGCATAGCTTTGTAATGAGTGAATCACTTTTTACATTCAATTCATTTTTCTTAACAACCAGCGGACAGAGCCCTAATACTCTATAATCCATAATGCCCATATCAATATTATAGAACCAGTCTTCTTTTGTCAGAAACCCAATCACTCTGTAATTTATAGTATCAAAAGGGGCCTGAGTAATATCTATTGTATCCTTAAAAGACATATCCCAATCATCAAGATTGTACTTATAAGCAGTTAACTTGTGCTTATACATTTGCTTATACAACACATTAAAGAACCTGTTGTTTTCTTGTAATAACTTATTGTCTTTATAATAAATGTATGACCACGTTCTCTTCGACCATACAACTTGTCTTTCCTGTAAATAGTAGTATTTATAACAACTATCGGCACCACGAACAGGAATATATAAAGGAGTATTTAAAAGCGCAGCGGGCCCTTCAGTGTCCTTGCCCATGATCGATTTGAATTCAAACGCGTTAGAATACAGCCTGTGCATACAAAGCTTACCGGTGCTATCCCAAGCAGACCATTCACCTACCCTATTATTAAACAGAAACTTACCTTCGGCCTTCTTTTTACCATTCTTATAATACGAAATGTATTTACCATTAAGCATGCCCTTAGTAACAGAATATTCAACATCAGTTTTATCGCTACTGTATTTTCTTGTTTCCGTTTGGGCATTTATCCGACTCAGGAATATTGAACCTATTAACAAGCAACCTATTTTCAGGTATGATATCTTATACATTCCTCTTACTTAAGTTTATTATATAATCCCCAATGCTTCAATATTTCGGTGTCATATTTTCCCATATAACTATTATCATAGTGAAGTTTGCTGCATTTTATTTTATGTTTTACGTACCTAAAACCAACCTGCCGGTATCCCTGATCGGAGAAATAACTGAAGCTGTGATAATCAAATAATATTCTTCGGGTAAAAAGGTAGGAGTCACCAATTACAAGCTTTCTTTTCAAAACACGTGCGTCACCCTTTATACTAAAATAGGCATAGTCAGCAATATCTTTGGAATCAGAAAAATACCACGACTCATCTTTAGAGTTCAAAAGCCAGTCGGAATATTCCTTATTAAAATCATTCTCTATTGACTTTCCTTTTAAATAATCATACCCATCAACCCATTGGCTAAAGCTTGGCAAACAATACATATAAATAAGGCTATCCTTATTTGCATTTATAGTCATCCAACGGCAAAAGTTCATTGCAGCTTCCCAGCTTATACCCATTATGGGGTAATTATCATACTTAGTACTTGATACATATATTTCGTAAACGTCTTTACGGCACATTTCAGAATCGGGCAATTGGCTTTGGTAGAAAGAAACAGAAGAATCAGCCTGCATTTCCTTTAAGTAGACTTTGTACTGAGCATAAGTAACTAAAGGGCTTATTTCAAAACTATCCATAGTAGCCGTGAACGTATTTTGCGGCATACCAGTCAATACATAAGGCTGTATATTTCTGGCTGGTATGTAAAATGACTTATCGCCTTTATTAGGAGCAAATCCTAATACGGCTAAACAAAAAAACAGAAGTAAGTATATTGTTTTTGAACGCATTTTATACTTTATATATCTATTCCTCAAAATTCAAATTGGTAGGTTCATCATTAATGTAACCAGTGGAACCTGCACCGGTGGTTTTAACTAAATCAGAAACCACCTCAAAAGAAAGGTTATCAAACCATATTTGTCCTGTACCAGCTTCTAAGGCTCCAAAGGCAATATTCGATGCATTTGTTGGCACGTCAAGCACAATTTCGTACTTAATCCAATCCGTGGTTCCCTTAACTGCCCTATCCTCCATATTGTCGAATGATAAAGGCTCTGTTGAGTTCTTTTGATCAACACGCAACCAAAGTCCGGCCCAGCCTTTTACATCTTTCGATTTAATCCAACCAGTCATCCGAATTCGTTTACCCAAAAATTTATCAGGTTTACAATCCTGCATTAATGTACCGAAGCCATCAATATTCCCGACATTAGACTTGATGGTCGCACAGCTTTTACCATCCTGGGCATTACCCGCATCCACATACATATCGTATTTATTTGGAGAATCCCCTGCTTTAATCCACCCCTTTGGCATTTTTGAATCTGAAACTGAGATGCTTACTAAAAGGAATAGCCCATAACTGAAAATTTCTGTCTTTTTCATGTGAGTTTTTCCTTTATAATGCAGAAGAGCATAAAAAGATACAAAAACCGCTCAACTCACAAGTCATTAACAATCAATATATTAAACACAACTAGTTAACAACCAATAAGATACACGTCATTTTTAGGCCTTATTGTATTTCATTGTAATTAACAATGGACACCCTATAAATAAAGGGCTCTAGGAGGTGCTTATTGTTAATTTCTATTGTTATTTTATTCTTGTAGTAAGCGCTCTTTGCATCTGACGATCTTTACATCATCAAACCAAACAGGTGGGCCGCCGGTATTCCATGCATAGGCACAGAACTTTTTTCTATCAAAGGGAACGGTAGCATATATTCTTATCTGGTGCCACCCAAGCGAGTCTTTAGCAACCGAAACGTTCGATGCCTGATAAAGGCTTTTACCACACGATACTACCAGGGCTCCATTATCGCCTTGCGAATAACACCAAATACTAACGCATACAATATTACCCGGAGTATATGCACTGTCGCAAACTTGCATGCCGTACTTGTTTTCATCGGTAAGCATACATGAGTATTTTCCATGCCTCACCCTGCTGCTATCTCTTACTCCACAACCATATACCAGTGAACCGTTCGAGGCTATTAAATGCTTCTTGGCAGCATCCATAGTTTGGTTGTTACAAGTAACACTATCAAACCTGTTAGGCATTGATTTTCTTGGTTTCTTTTCGAGCAACAAAAACGGGTATTCATTTGCTGTAATGGTCCATGTTGTATCGAGTACACATTGATAAAATTGCTGCGAATAAAGGTTTTCTGTTAAGCCGGGCTCAGTATACTGAAAGAATGAAAAAGCGGCAATGTACTGCGCGTCGGCAACTTTAGGGAACGCGTAAACAGTGTTTCGGGATGCAAGATGCGGCAATATAGATGAAGACGCAGATACTCTGGCGTTGGCCGGAATTAAAGATAGAGCCTCGTTTATTTTAGCCGGGTTGTAAGGAGTTTTAAAAAAGTCAGGATTAAAAATATCTTCCTTAAGCGTACCCGAAAATTGTATGGTCCGGTTCTCGTCCTTCATTTTGTAACCGGTAACAAGCAATGTTAAAAGGCACACAATACCTGATATTAAGTATTTAATTTTAGTATTTCTGAATGACGATATTATTATAAAGACCGCAATAGGCAACATAGTAACTACTTCAATACCGTAATGCCATTCAATGCTCCATCGGCCGGGTTCATCGTTCATCATTTTTTGGGCCAGCACGGGTATAAACCAAATAAAATATTGCGGGCGCAGAAAAAGCAAAAACCCGCCCGAAATGAAATATACCAGATAGAATTCCTTCTTAATCCCATCGTACTGCGCGTCTCCGAGCTGGTTAACAAAGAACATTTTAAAAGTATTGACAGGGTGATGCAACACAAACTTAAGCGCCTCGAAAGGGTTTGCACCTAAGGCCGAATAATTGAAAAGGTCGTAATGTTTATCGGCTGTTTCGAGATGCGGTATAATAACTTTGAAAAGAAGTAAAAAATAAAGGATAGCCGCGAAAATGTAAAGCAGGCAAACAGAAACAACCTTTTTGTCTTTACGATGCCAAAGCATTATTACTGGCAATATACCGGCAAACCACAGCGGAAAATTCTCTTTAGAAAATAATGCCAACACAAAGAACACTGTCGCAACTAAATACTTCTTTAGTTCGAAATAATAAATAAACAGAGGTATAAATGCCGCGGATATTACACCGATATTACAATCTCCGGCAAATACACTAAAGTGACCCTGCAATAAAAAATAATACAGCAGCGCCCCTGTGCCCAGCCAATTGTCGCCCGTCTTTAAAATCACCAACCTACATGTTGCCCATGCTCCCACCAACAACATAGACACCTGTATAAGTAATAAGGTATAGCTACCGGTTAGCCAGTTTAACAACCAATAAACAGGAACGTAATACATCAACGTAAGTGAAAAATGATCTTGCAACAAGCTCATATTTTGAGAATAGTAAATAGGGCATTTACTTATATGAAAATGCGCGTAATCGTAAAAAGCAAAATTATATAAGCCATAGTCGAAAGCACCTGTACGAAACAAATAATGATTGCTTATTGCAGTAGCAAAATATAATGCCGCAAAAAACATCATTATAATGTAATACCAAACCCTATGGTTATACAAAAGCTTATTTCCTGTGGTAATAGTCATTTCGGGGCTAATGAGTACCAAATATATTAATAAACAACTCCTGCTCTGTAGATTTATAAAAACGGGGCCAATATGTGTTTAGAAATAGGTGTTTGAAAGAAAAGTATATATTTGCTATATATCATTTACCGCATGAAATACCAAAGATTTGCCTTTACCGCCGGAACAATGCTTTTTTCAGCTATTGCAGTACTTATAGCTTGCAAAAAACAACCTGCAACTACAAACACCACTACTACAACCACAAGCGGCCCACAACTGGTATTTGTATTTAAATTCGATTCGACACAGGTTAGGCTTAATAATTTTGGACAGGTAGATACTATGCCTGCAAGCCATTCGGGCCTATCACCAATCTTTAACGCTATGAGCTCGCATTATATTGAATTAGCGCAGAACTCTACTACCCAACTAGGCGCAGGCGATGTGTTGTACCGCGCCCCTGAAGTTGGTAGTGGAAGCAATTTGGCTATTGAATTCAGCATGTGTACTTCAGCCGGACAAGGACAAGTATTCTATTCATGTCCACTCAGCAGTGTTACACCTGGCACTTACCAATGGCTGCGTGTATCGCTCGCGTACCAAAACTACAACATCAAATGGACAGATACTGCCTTTAATATTCACAATGCATGGGGTACTGTAGCATCATTCATAGGCTTCAACACCTTTATTACTTCATATAAGATTAAAGACAGTACTGTTAATGTAAATGGTAACAGGGCACAAGGCTACTGGGGATTTGAAGACCAGTACGGTGTAGTTACCGGACAAAGCAAAGGCACAACCGTACCTAACCCAATTGCTTCTACCTCGCCTATTCCTGCAGGTTCTTGCGTAGTAACGGGCCAGTTCGTCAATAAATTCATGAATGCATCACAACTTATAATTAGCGGCACCGAAACAGTTAACGACACCGTTGTAGTATCGCTTTCTACCAACAAAAGTTTTGAGTGGAAAGATTTAAATCACAATGGCCTTTATGAACCACTTAGCGGTGATACTGTTACCGATATGGGTGTTCGTGGTTTGATACCTATTATTAAGTAATAGCTTATTGGTTAAGCTTTGCGGGTTCTTTATACCGTGCAATGTTTTGCGCAGGTACGCCACCTGCAATATCGAATTTGCCGCCAATATAAAGCTCTCCTTCATATTCTGCCATAGCGTTAATGCTAATGTTTGCGAATAAAGTGTCGTAATATATTACGCCACGTTTATTGGGGGTATTATCAACATAAATAACAAGGTTGCTTTCTGTAGCCGGACATTTATTCTCAAGCTCAATACTTTCTAAATTAACTCCACCTCCAACCGCCTGCCAATCGGTATCATTTAACATAGCCAAACAACCGGCATACTTGTTGCCAACCCTTGCAAACTGCCCGCCGGCGTAAAGCTTACCATTATACGCAGCCAATGATTTTACTTGCCCTTTAAGGCCGCTGCCCGGTACATTCCAGGCCTTACCATTCCATTTTATAATATGCGAGGCGCCATTACCCAGTACATCACTACCTCCAAAATAAAGTTCGCTATTAAACTGTAGCATTGTATTCACATCAAACTTAAATGGCTTCCTTATAATCGACCATCCATGCCTGGCCAATACAATAAGGTTACTATCGCCACTTATTCTTCCCGCTGCGTATAAATTACCGTTATAAGTACATAATGCCCTTATCTCCCAATTCTTATCAGGGTTAAGTAAGCTATCCCACATTGCACCATCCCAACTGCCAATAGTATGCGTAGTCTTCTCATCACTCGAATCGTTAAAACCGGTGGCATAAAGCCTGTTATTAAACGTGGTCATGGCTATAGCGTCATTGAGGGTATCCACATCACTCCATTTAGTACCATTCCATTTAGCTATGCAACTATAGGGCTTACCGCCTGCACTGTCAAAAAAACCACCTGCATAAAGTTCATTGTGGTATACGGCAAGTGCATTAACATTACCGGTAATACCCTTGCCTACCGAATGCCAGTTATGTCCATCCCACATAGCTATACCATGCATCGGAATATTACCTGCACTATCAATCCGGCCGCCTACATATAGGTCGCCATTATATACCACCATTGCATTAATGGTCCCTTTTATCCCCGCCCCAAGGCTATCCCAGCCGGGTGAAGCTTTCAATTGCCTGCCGTCGCTTTGAGAACTGTTCCTCTTCAGATTTTTGCAACCCAGCCCACATAAAACAATTGTAATTAAAAGTAAGTTCCTCATTGACAGAATCATAAACACAAAGCTAACAGATAAATCAAACTAAATAAAATAATGAAATCAAATATGAACCTTGGGCTTTTATGGTTGTATTAATATGAAATCGGCTATTAAATAAGTATATCGCTTTCCGATTATATAATTTGTTATTTTCACACCTTCATTTTTAACTAAACATTTAATTATTCTATGGCAAACGGCTCAAATAACCTTCTCGATCAAAGACTTTCGCGCCTAAATACAATAGTAGGCTGGTTAGTATTCCTGGTGGCAATAGTGGTGTATTACAGTACTGTTGAACCAACCGCCAGCTTTTGGGATTGCAGCGAAAACCTTTCTATTTACTATAAACTTGAAGTAGGTCACCCTCCTGGGGAGCCATTTTTGCAGTTGATACAGCATTTGGTTTCATTACTAAGCTTTGGCGATGTACATAAAGCCGCTCCGCTTATGAACCATGCGGCATCTACCTTTAGCTCGCTTACCATTTTGTTTGCCTTTTGGACAACTACCTTCTTTGCCCGTAAACTTGTTTTACGTAACGGAGAACTTACCGAAAGTAAAATGTATGCCATACTTGCCTGCGGTATTATCGCCGGTTTGTCTTTCATCTTTGTTGACTCACAATGGTTCTCGGCTGTTGAGGCTTCTGTTTGGTCAATGTCGGGTTGCTTTACCGCATTTATGTTTTGGTGCGCTACCAAATGGGACAGATGCGAAGTGCATCCTGAACGCTGGATCATCTTTATATTTTTCCTGATAGGTTTATCAATAGGCGTTCACTTACTTTGCTTACTGTTTATACCTGCTGCAGTATTGCTTTATTTCTTCAAAACATATCCTGAAGGAATTGACTCGAAATTCTTCAGCATTATACTTAACCCATTTACCAAGAACAAGAAGACCCAGGGTGTAATTATTGCAGGCATTGCGGCAGTAATACTTACCGGTTTTGTAAAAGGTGTAATTATACCGGGCCTTATAAACCTTGCTACTGGCTTTGAATTATTCTTTGTTAATCACGTGGGCATGCCATTTAACTCAGGCGTATTCATTTATGGCGTAGTAATAACAGGTTTAATTATATGGGGACTTAACTTTACCCGCAAAAGAAACAAACCAGGCTGGAACACCGCCATTCTTTCATTAGCAGTTCTCATTATTGGTTATTGCTCATTCTTATTATTAGTTGTAAGGGCAAGCGCTCCTACCCCTATGAATGAAGATAACCCAAGTGACCCTATCAGTCTGCACGACTACTTAGATCGTAAGCAATATGGCGACTGGCCTGTATTATATGGTCCTTACTACACAGCACCACAAGTAGATGCAATAGATAATGGCCCGTCTTATGCAAAAGATGAAAAATCGGGTAAATATGTAAAAGCTTACGAAATAAGGCTGCCAAAATACGATCCTAACTTCTGTGTTCTTTTCCCTCGTATGTGGGATCCTAATGAAGGGCACCCAAGAGGGTATAAGAGCTGGGGCGGAACCGATGGCTATGAAAAGATACCTTTTACCCCAACTGATGGCGAACCACGTAAGATGGTTGAAAAACCAAGTTACTTGAACAACATAAGTTATTTCTTGAATTATCAGGTTAAGTTTATGTACGTGAGGTATTTCTTATGGAATTTTTGCGGAAGACAAAATGATATACAAGGATACGATCCACCCGATAACCTGCACGGTAACTGGATAACCGGTATACCTTTCTTAGATTCTATGCGTTACCCGCAAGATGACCAACCGCAGGAGCTTGCAGATAACAAAGGCAAAAATGCCATGTATGGCTTGCCTTTGATACTCGGATTGTTGGGTTTTGTATTCCACTTTAAAAAGGACAGAAGGAACAGCCTTGTAGTACTTACCTATTTCTTCTTTACAGGTTTTGCTATTGTGCTTTACCTTAACCAGGCACCTTACCAGCCAAGGGAACGTGACTATTCTTATGTAGGTTCGTTCTATGCCTTCTGTATATGGATAGGCCTTGGTGCAATGGCCATATATGAATTCATTTCTAAACGTATGAAAGACGGCGGTGGAAAACCTGCTGTTGCAATAGCATTATTAATAAGCATGGTAGTGCCAGTTATTATGGCCAATGCTGAATGGAATGACCACGACCGTTCAAAACGCACTACTACCCGAGACCTCGCTATTGATTATCTGCAATCATGTCCTCCTAACGCAATACTGTTTACTAATGGCGATAATGATACATTCCCGCTTTGGTACGCACAAGAAGTAGAAGGTATTCGTACAGACGTACGTGTTTGTAACCTTGAACTTTTGGGTATGGGCTGGTATGTTGACCAGATGAAC
>Ga0206861_1027_pt1 | contig 42005 bp, 41 predicted proteins | sample Alteio_BWOrgCont_45_FD_152617 | JGI IMG/M metagenome (GOLD analysis project Ga0206861, IMG submission 152617) | Enriched cells from forest soil in Barre Woods Harvard Forest LTER site, Petersham, Massachusetts, United States -... | ecosystem: Environmental > Terrestrial > Soil > Temperate forest >... | reverse complement strand
TACGCCACGACAGAGGCGGCAAAACCAATGATAAAACCAATAATTTACGCACCAAAGGCGCCAGCATAAGCTATGCCTATGTGCAAGAAGGTGCTATTTATAATATAGGCGATGACCCCCGATCGTATATACGCGATGGCTACCGTAAGAACCCCAATGTATACGCCGTAATTGAAATGATTGCACGCACGGCAGCAAAGGCGCATTACAAATTGTTCGATGTAACTAACCCGGCTAACAAAGTTGAGTTGACACAACACCCTATACTTGATCTGTTGCACCGCCCTAACCCATACCAGGGCCGTGCCGAGTTTATTGAAAATGTATTCGGCTATAAATTACTAACCGGCGAATGTTTTATACCGAAGATACGCGTGCAGGTTGGTAGCAATAGGGGTAGAGTAATACAACTAATTACAGTACCACCGCAGTTTGTCAGCATATCGCTTGATGAGAGTAGCGGACTACCGAAATCATTCAACTATGTGAATGGCCGCTACAGCGAACAAATATCGCCTGACGATTTAATATTTACCAAGTACTGGAATCCTGATGGTACAGTACGCGGAGTATCGCCATTAGCTGCAGCACGCAAGGTGGTCGCACAAAGTAATGATGCTTACGAGGCCAGCATGAAGCTAATTAAAAACCTTGGCCCTACAGGTATACTCACCGTTACTGATGAGAACACCCAGTTCGACCAGACTCAGTTAGATGCCTTGCAAAAAAAATACGAAGAGAAATATGGCGGCCCTGCTAACTATGGTAAAATATTAATTACCGGTGGCAAAATGAACTGGATAACAACCGGCGCTAAAGCCGAGGACCTTGGTTTGTGGGAAGGGCAGAAAGCCACCATGCGCGATATATGCAATATATATGGTATCAGCAGCCAGCTGCTCAACGACCCTGATAACAAGACTTACAGCAATATGCAGGAAGCCCGCAAAGCGTTAATTACTAATTGCGTATTGCCCGAACTGCATTTGTTTATCGATAGCCTTAACCGCAACCTGTTACCCGAATTCGAAAAGCTCGACGGACACCGTTATTGCCTGGAAGTGGATAAGCAACACTTCGAAGAACTCCGGGAAGATGAGGAGAGCAAGGTGAACCTGTTAGCACAAGCGTGGTGGATGACCCTTAACGAAAAGCGCAAGGCGCTCGGCCTTGGTGAGCTTAGCGTGCCTGAGGGCAGCCAGATGTTTATACCGAATAATTTAAATGGTATTAAAAGTGAATAAGGTCATGTTGAGCTTGTCGAAACATTTTCCGCTAAAAGCAACTAAGTTGACTTGGATTTGGCACAATCCTTTGCATCTATGTGTCATTGTCTATCATCTTTACTCTTCACCTCACGTGCCGTTGTTTTACTCGAATCTCCGTGATTATCTGCAGTAAGATATTGTAAAATGAAAAATCTATAAAAATTCGTAACTTTGTATAAACAACATAATATTATGGCACCTTTTGAAGAATTCAATATAGGCCACAAAATGAAAATGGTTCCAGATATGCAGATATTGCATATAAACAGGAATACGCAAAAAATTTCATGGAATGCCAAAGGCATTAAACTAAAAGATAAAGACACCAGACAAATTGTTATTTATATTCCTTCTTTTGAAATAACGGGATACGGTTCAACTGAAAAGAAAGCATTAGAAATGCTTAAAAGTGCTACAGAAGGTTTTTTTAAACACTTGATGCATTTGTCAGTTAAAGAAATGAATGCTGAAATTGTTAAGCTTGGTTGGAAGCAAAATAGATTAAAGAAGAAAGATTATTCTAATGCATACGTGGATATTGATGGAGATTTAAAAGACTTTAACGCAGAAGGTAAAGTTGAATTTGTAGATTTAAAAATGTCAGCTTGAGTAAATGGGCAATTTCCGACCACTGCCCACAAAGTGCTGGGAGAAGTTTCTTACACTAAAAGGCTTTACATATCAGCGTACCCGAGGTAGCCATGATTTATGGACTAAACCCGGTTATAGAACCATTCCAGTTTGGGGCGATGAAAAGCAAATACCTGCAATGCACCTAAAGACCAGTTGCCGCACAATTGGTTGTACTACTGATGAACTTTATAGCTGGGCTGAAAGGAATTGCTGAATTTAATCTTCAAATTAATTTACAACTCAGCCTGCTCTTTCTTCTGCTGCTCTTTCTGTTGTTCCTTCTGCTGTTTCTTGAATTCTTTGCTAGGCTTAACAACAGAAGCGTACTTAGGTTTCTGAAATTCGCTCACCTGCTTGCTCATAGCAGTCTGCGATGATTTAATATCAGATGCGGATGATTTAGAATACTGGTCTTTTCGTTCAGCATGTTTATTGGTTTCTTTAAAAGCACACTGAGCAAAGGCGCCGTTGGCCAACAAGCCTGTAAGGGCAATTAAAAGGATACGTTTCATGATACACAGGTTTAACTATACTATAAAACGCAAGTACTGCTTAAAAAAGTATGTAATAGCTAAAGAAAAATTGGCGCTGTTACCAGGTTATGATAATTTCTCCATTACCAGTTTGAACACCAGCGGTAACCGAAGTTCCGCTTGTGGTGTTTGCGCCATTGCCACCGGTATAACTATAGCCGCCGCCGCCGCCTCCACCGCCGGCATAATTAGCGCAAATATCATCACCTGCATCTGTTTCCCCTCCATTGCCACCATTGCCATTAGTACCAGCCGCACCATGAATTTCATTTCCACTTCCACATCCAAAACCAGTTGTTATAGCACCGGCACTTCCGGCTGCGCCAATGTTACCGGCTTCATCCACGTTCCAGTTCCAGCCACCGATAGTAGGTACCGAACCCAAGCCGCCGCCATTACCGCCATTTTCAGGACTGTTGAATGAAGCTCCTGCGCCATCGAGCCCCACGCCGCCGCCGCCGCCGGCAGATATAATATCATTAGCAAATGCTGTAGCTGTACTTAAGCGTACCGAGCTTCCTCCTCCTCCTCCTCCTCCTGCACCAAATCCGTGTGGATTGGCAGGCCATAAAGTATTAGCATTACCAAAACCGGTACCGCCATTTTCATCGGCATTACCACCAGGGCCACTGATACCGCCAACAGTGCTGCTTGCAGCCGTACCCCCTTGTGTACCTACATAACAATTCAAGGTGCTTGTGGCAACTACAACTACTGCAGCATGAGCATGCGCGCCTAAGCCACCGGTGCCGACAGCAGCATTGGCGTATGCCTGGCCGCCTTGCGCTCCGTAGGCATCAATAGTACAAGTGGTAATACCTGCAGGTACTATAAAAGTTGATAAGCCGGTTGTATTGTAAGTACAAGAGGCTGTAGCCAGAACAGTGACAGAAAGGGTAGTTGCAGCAGTAGAGACACATGTTGTAAGGGTATTAGTAGCCAATACAGTTATTGACTCGGTGCCATTAGCCGTCCATGTTACGTTAACCGATGTTCCGGTACTAGGTGCTACTGTACCACCGGTTGGAGTCCATGTATACGTACAGTTAGCAGCGGGAGTAATAACATAATTTATAATCTGGCCTTTGGCAATTTGGCTTCCTCCACATGGATCTCTATATGGAGTTGTGATAGCAGGCGATGTAGGTGAAGCATTGACATTAAGCGTTACCGAGGAAGATGCGCTTGTACAGCCTGCAGCTGATGTTTCGGTTACTGAATAAGTTGTAGTTGAACCCGGATTTGCCGTTACGCTTACGCCTGTTGTATTGCTAAGGTTGGTATTAGGCGACCATGCATAGGTTGATGCTACCGGTGCTACCGTTAATGTGCTTGAAGAACCAGAGCATATTGTTGCCGGTGCAGCAGTTACGCTGGTTATGACAGGTGTGGCATTCACCGTAACTATTGTATGCTGAGAAGCACTTGTGCCGCAATTATTGGTGGCAGTAACTGAATATGTTGTAGTGGCGCCCGCTGTAACAGTAGGATTTGCACAAGTGTTACAGCTTAATCCTGCGGTAGGTGTCCATGAATAAGAGTTAGGTGAGTTTGTAGCATTTGCAAATAAGGTAATTGTATTACCCGAACAAACAGGGCTATTACTGCTAGGCGCTACAGTAGGGCTGCCACCACCACCTACTGTTACAGTAAGGGTGCTGGCCGTTGTTGTACCACATGCATTGGAAGCGCTTACTGTTATATTATTGCTTGTACCTGTAACATCAACAACTATAGACGAAGTTCCTTGGCCTGAAGTAATAGTACCCAATCCGGCCGGAACTGTCCAGAGGTAGCTACTTGCATTTATTGAATTGGCATTTAAAATCGAAAATGTTTGTGAGCCTCCCGAGCATATTGTTACCGGATTACTTGCAAAGGTAATAGCAGGGCTTGGCGGACCAACGCAAAAACACCAATAAGGCTGCCAGGTTGCATTGGTAACTGAGTAGGTTTCATAGCAATTCATAGTGCTGTTAAATACCATTAAAGCTGTTACTGGCGAAGTAATGCTGGTGGTATTAGCCATGGTGGGCAATAGGAAGCCAAGTTGTGAAGCCGATAAGTCTAATACTGTTGTGCTGGGGTTAGTAGATGTACTTACTCCCTGTTCGTTTATAACTACGTTTTGCGAAAAGAGAGAAAGTGAGGAAGCGATAAAGAGTAGTGGAAGCAATTTTTTGAGGCTTCCTGTAAAGTGAAAAATGGATCGAATGTTTTTTAATGAAGTCAGTACAAAGCCTTGTTCTGCTTGGGTTTTAGCAAGCTTACTAGTAAGTAGGGTATTAATTTTAGTATGTTTCCTAAGTAGCATCACCTTCCAATATATAACCGTTTAATATAGTTTACTTTTTCGCTTTTTACGTTAATAATATAAACGCCATCACTGACATTAGTGGGTAAAATAAATGTGTTATTCCCTGGTTCTACAGATCGTGTTTCAGTTATTATTGGCTGGCCAAGAAGGCTGAATAGGGTAATAATGTAATTATCGGGTACAAGTGAGTTTATTTGTACATCTACACTGGTGGAGTTATAGACAAATGCGTTCTGTGTTCCTTCATTTTCACAGGGTTGGTATACAATTACATTCATATTATTTGTAAACCCGTCAAAATCGGTCTGCGAGATCCTGTAATAAGAAACCCCGGTCAATGGAGTTTCATCAACAGCAGTATATGTCATAGTAGTGCTGGTGTTTCCATCGCCCTTTACCACCGCAACAGTGGTATAATTTATTCCATCCGATGTCCTCTCTATTGTGAAAAAGTCATTATTCGTTTGTGATGCGACTATCCATTGCAAATGGGCAACATAGTTCTGGCATTCTACACTAAATGAAGTTAACTCTATAGGCAGCGGGCTGGCGCTGCTTGCCAGTGTCCATGAACGGAAAAAGCCTCCGGCCGTCATTACGTCGGGTGAACCGGTGGTTTGTACTGTTGAAACAGTTCCGCTGATTATAGTTGTGCCTGTAGGGCCAATATATGTGCCCCATGCATTTTTAATTGTATCAAAACGTTGGGCTATTAATTTATTATCAATGGAATTATTAAGACCGCTTACTTCTGATGAAGCATTGTTGTGGTTGAGGTATGAAAAGGTAAGTTGGGGGTCGGGTGTAAGTGTATAGTTTTCCTTAACGCCATTATTATAATAAACACCATTAGCGTCAACTACCCAAAAGCGGTCAACCACATTATATGAATTATCATGCGATGGCCCACCGGGACTGGGAGTTCCATTGTATGCAGCCATGTTGTTAACATCTTGCGGCGCGCCCTGATCAAGCGAAGAAGACATTGTACCTACCCAGTTATCATTTATAGTATGCCAGGTCGAAAATCTGATTGTGCCCAAACCTGTACCTGCTGTGCCTATTGTTAACGTAACCGGAATGTATGATAATGAAGGAAAATAATAAAATGGCACAACATAACTACTTGCTGCTACCGCCGTTCCAATATCCCATTGCACCATATTATATTCCCTTTCAGATAGTATACCTCCCGCAACGCGAGTTATGGCATTGGTTGCAGAATTATGTATTACAAGGAGGGTGCGCTGTGTAGAAATTCCGTTGCCCATTACAATATAGCCAGAATTGATAAACACCCTGGCCTGGCCAATACCACCCAATGGAAGCAACCCTAAACACAACAACAATATGTATATTACTCTTTTCATTTGTTCACACTTAATGTATATCAATAAGATATAAAACACCATTCTCAAACCCTCCAGTTTGAGTACCCGTAATTGTAGGTGTAGCTCCTGCAGCAATGGCTTGTCCGGCAAATCCATATCCGTCGTTAACATCATTAGCGCCAGACAGACCTGTCAAATTAGTCCATGATGGGTTAACTTGGTTGTAACACCAAAAATTAACAAAACTTCCGATAGCATATGAACCGGCAATTTCTGTTAAACTTTTACTAAGACTATTTTGGCAATTACCTGAATTATTATAAGAAATTGTAGCAGGATTTTGAATATTAGCACCAGATGGAGTACCACAAAAACCCGTTAAAGCCACCGCAAAATTAGCATAACCATATGTCGACCATTGGGAGCCTTCATTTATGTTTATAGTATATTGACCCGCATTAGTGGCTACAAAATAATAGATAGCAAGAGCAGCATACGGAGTGCCCGAACCGTCTGTTGCCAATGCATATTGTGTAGCAGTTGGTACAGCTCCCGATGGAGGCACAATACCAACGGAACCGGTAAAGGGGCCCTCCACTCCTTGACATGAAATAATAACCAAATCGTTTGGTTGGGTTGTTGTAATGGTAAAGCTGTTATACTCAGCGCCGCTTGCGGCGGTAGCATCGGCAGTAATGGTACCGCAAGCGGTAACAGTTACAGTATGATTAAGGCTCGATGCGCTGGTGCCGCAGGTGCCTGTGGCAGTTGCCGTTATATTACCAGAACCTGCGCCAGCGGCGGCGGTTACAGTTATGGTTGCTGTTCCTTGCCCGGAAGTAATTGTACCAACTGAAGCCGGTACGGTCCAGGTAAAGGAAGTTGCTCCTGCCGAGGTGGCGGTATATGTATACCCGGTTATAGTAGCTGCAATTGTTGTTGAACCCGCTATGGTTGGAACAGGGGGTGGGGCATCTACAGTTACGGCATATGTGCCTGCCCCGCTTGTGCCTCCGCATCCAGTTGCTGTTACACTTATGGTACCACTACCGGCACCGGCTGCTCCGGTTACAGTTATGGTACCGGTTCCTGCTCCTGATGTAACAGTTCCAACTGCTGCCGGAACTGTCCATGTAAATGATGTCGCACCCGGAGCAGAAGCTGTATACGTATTTAGTGTAGAGCTTGTACATATAGTAGCAGAACCTGTAACGGTTGGCGTTGGAGGGGTATTGCCGTTGCCTACTGATACTGACATTGTGAAGGTAGCGCTTGTGCCACAGGCATTAACAGCAGCCACTGAAACTGTATATGTACAGCCTTGCCACCATGTAATATCTTGCGATAGGGGAGTACCTCCAATGGTTAAGCCCCCATCACCTGTAAAACCTGTCCATATATCTGATCCACATTTACCGGCGGTGCCAAGGGTACCACCTGAGTTGGGTGTGATGATCCATGAGTAGGAAGTAGCATCGTTAACCGGGCTAACGGAATATGGCGACGTAGTATAAAAATTACTGCCTCCTCCCGGCACTCCTTCAGCACACGGCGAAGCATTCCCTGTAATTCCGGTTGGTGTTGTAGGCGGGTTGTTGCAGGGGCAAAAAACAGCCTGCCAGCAACTACAGCTGGAATAATATTGCTCATAACAGGTGGACGTATTATTGTAAACCAGCAGTGAGTTAGAAACCGTGCCTAGTGAAGCAATCTGAGCTGTACTTAATGAAGGTAATAAAAAACCACCGGTAGTATTTGATGATAAGTCTAATATAGCTGCGCTATTGGGTGAAGCGCCAGAAGAATTAATAGCAATATTCCCACTTTGCCCATAAACAAAGGAGACTCCCAATAGCATTACCGTTAGTAATATTTTACGCAATATGTTAAGCTTAATTAGCATTGTCTTATGTATCTGTCTCTTAATACTATTTTACCAGGTTATTTTAATATAGCCATTCCGAGTCGTGTACCCTGCAGTTACTGTTACTGCGCTTGTTGTATTTGCACCAAAACCACCGGTATAACTATAGCCGCCGCCACCGCCACCACCACAACCACCGCCACCGGCATAGTGTCCGCCGCCGCCGCCGCCGCCGCCGCCATAAAAGCCGTCAAGGCATATTGAGGTCATCCCTCCATCGCCTCCATCGCCATCCGTAGTGCCACCTCCGCCAGCAGCCTGGTTCTGGCCTCCGTTACTGCTGCCCTGACAACCGACAACCGGTACTCCGCCACAGGTAGTTGAAGCTGATGCTCCTCCGGCCGCAGCTCCCCCTGCGGTGCCAGCTTCAACTGCGCTTTGATACCAACCTCCTGCTGTAGGAACGGAGCCACTGCCACCCCCGTTACCTCCAAGACCCAGTTCTGTAGCGTGATCAAAATCATCGTCTACGCCAACACCACCGCCACCGGCAGCACTCAGTATATCATCGGCAAAAACATTTGCTGTACTGGCGCGTATACAACTGGCGCCGCCGCCACCGCCGCCGCTCCCAACGCCAAGCGTACTACTATAGGGTGTAAGCTGGCTCGAAAAACCATTGCCTCCGTTTTCATCATTATTACCACCAACGCCTCCGGGGGCGCACAAATAAGAAAACCCTTCACCATCTGCTCCAATTACATTGGCATTTGTTCCCTGGGCGCCTACATAACAATATAAGATCTGGCCTGGTGTTACAGCTACGGTGGCTTGTACCCGGGCACCATGGCCCGGATGATCTGCTGCTGAATCGCCAGGATATACCGGATCTACACAGGTATGCGGAGCTACAGGGCTGCAGCCATAACCCTCTCCACCCGCTGCTCCGGCCATATCTATGGTAACTGAAGTAATATTGCAGGGAACTGTAAAGGAATTAAGGCCTGGTGTTGTAAATGTAGTGGTATGGCCACCGCAGCATGCATAAGGGCAAGCCGCTATAGTAACAGCTAAACTTCCTGTTACCGGAGTGCCGCAGGAGGTTTCAACACAAGTCACATTATAAGGCCCGCCATTCACATTGTGAGCTGTTAGTGTTACTGTATTGGTATTAGTCACCGAGGTAATTGTTCCTAATAATGCCGAAGATACTGACCACGCATAAGTAGCAGCTAATACGGGTGGAACAGAGTAATAATTTAAAGTTGAGTTTGCAACTATGGTGGCATTGCCTGTAACTGTTGGCGCAACAGGTGTTGGTAAAACAGTTACCTGTAATACAGGGGCTGCGGCATATTGCTCAGCACAAGCATCAGTTGCAAGTACTGTAACATCATAAAGGCCGGGTACTGTCCCCCAGTTTATGGTGACTGCCGTATCGGGGCAGGTTTGTGTGTTTGTTCCCGAACCGGAAAATGTTGGTCCGCCGGCAGCGTAAGGATTAACTTCCCATATATACGATGGGGCATTTACCCGGCCTACTGAATAGGTATAGGTACTACTCTGGCAAACAGCAGTTGTTCCTGTGGGTTCATCGGGTTGCGTGGGTGCGCCTGTACAGGGGCAAAAAAGGGTTTGCCATTGCGAGGCGCTTGCGTAATAACCCATTATGCATCCGGCTGTATAATCATAAATAAGTAATCCATTAGTGGGTGATACAAGGCTGTTCATTTTGCCTGTGCTCATATAAGGCAATAAAAACCCGCCTCCGGTATTACTTGATAAATCTAAAACGGCAGAACCGCTTGGCGCTGTGCCAGTAGAGTTTATAGCAATGTTCTGAGACCGAACAGAAAATGTAGTCATTAAAAACAAGCCCAATAACAAATACCGTAAATGCAGGCTACTATCCTTAATTAAGTTAAATAAAATCTTGTTACATAATTTTTTTATCATTCTCGGAGTATGACATAATACCAATAAATAAATAAAGCACCATTGTAAATAATCTGGGTACTAATGAGTAATTTGTATCCTAATATACGTGAAATAAATATAAAAGTTACCATATGTTAAGATTAATAAATTGTTAACTGATAAATAGGGTTACTGAATCAGTTTAGATTAGACGAAAGGTTGTAAAAATAAGACAGAAATTGATGAGTTTTTTTGCATAAAAGCGACTGACAGGGCAATAAAATAATCACGTAGCTTTGTTTCAATTTTAGCTTTATGAAGAATAAGATACATGTTCATTCGGTGGATGCAGTTAATAAACTTGCTGCTAATACTATAATGGAAGCGCTCGATATTAAAGTAACCGTTGTACACGAAGATTACATTGAAGGTACTATGCCGGTTGATAAGCGTACTTACCAGGTGCATGGCATATTGCATGGCGGCGCATCGATTGTGTTGGCTGAAACATTAGGTAGTATCGGCGCGGCGCTTACCGTTGACCCAAGTAAGTTCCGTTGTGTAGGGCTCGATATTAATGCTAATCATATTAAAGCGGTTAGGGCAGGCATTGTAACCGGTACCGCTAAGCCTTTGCATACAGGCCGTAATACCCAAGTATGGCAAATTGAAATTAAGAACGAAGCGGGAGATCTGGTTTGCATCAGCAGGCTGACTGTTGCTATTGTACCTGTTCAATAATTATATTATTTTTGTTTTATGAATCACTTAAAGCAGAACATTACAATAGTGTTGCTCGGTCTGTCGTTGGCTGGTTTTGCACAAACGGATAGCTTAAACCATCAACGAAGTTTAAAGCATAAGGTACTGGTTAGCGTCGGAACGGGTTACAGTACAATACTCTCGTATGTATATGATGTTTCTTCCGAAGATGAAAGGTCGAAACCCATATCCCAATCATTAGTATATAACGGAACTATTGATTATGGCATTACTGATTCAGCTACTATTGGTATTGCAGTTGCTTACCAATCGGCAATAGCGTACCCAAGTTATATATATTATGAAGGAGTTAATTCGCTTAAAACTCAATACCCCAATACCGAACATTTTACCAGGTTAAATACATCTGTACGGGCTTTATACAGGTTTCTTTCTAAACGCAATTATGAACTTTATACCGGTGTTAGGGCAGGGTTATCGTTTTGGACTGATATGATAGTGGCTAATCCAAATGCCCCTTATGTTTATCAAGCGCCAACCCTTAAAGCGAATCATGTGGTATTACCAAGCTTCCAGGTTCCAATTGGTATTCGGGTTTTCATGGGTTCAATCGGCCTTCATTTCGAAGCAGCTATTGGCACGCCTTACTTTGCTGAAATTGGCTTGACCTATAAGTTCTAGCAATTACCGTACCAACTCTACATTTCCCTTTTTATTTATAGTAGATCCATCATAATTAGTAGCGGTCATATAGTAAACATAAGTGCCGGTATTCATTGCCTGGCCTTTGTATTCACCATCCCAGCCTGTGTACTTATCGTCTGTTTCAAATATTTTATTTCCCCATCGGTCGAATATTTCAAAGCTTAGGGTTTTAATACAATCACCACGAACGTAAAGCACATCGTTCTGTCCGTCTCCGTTGGGTGAAAATGCCTGTGGTATAAAAACTGTTCCACAGGTGACATCAATAGTAATGGTTGTTGTTGCGGTGCAGCCGCTATCGCTCGTTACTGTTAGGGTATAAATAGTACTTACAAGTGGCGATGCAATGGGGTTTGAGCAAGTGCTGCAAGTAAGTGCATCTGAAGGTTCCCATAAATAAGTTCCACCACCGGTTGAAGTAAGTTGCACATTTTGGCCCGGAGATATTGTTGTATCGCAACAGGCGTTTATCATTGGCATGGGAGTAACAATAATGTTTGTGCTGTCTTTAGCGCTGCATAATCCGCTCGATACGGTAACGGTATATATAGTTGTACTCGATGGCTTAGCGGTTGGGTTAGCAACAATAGTTGAGCTTAAACCCGCGGGTGGTTGCCAACTGTAAAAAGTTCCGCCACCGGCAAAAAGGTTAACAGTATTTCCTGCACATATAGATTGATTGTTATTTATGTTTACAGTGGGTGTGGGGTTAACCGTAATAGCAATACTATCGTTGCGTGAGCAGGAGTCGTTGGTTATACTTACGTAATATTTCTGGCTTGATGACGGATACGCTGTTAAACTATCGGTTGTAGCACCATTGTTCCATAAATATGAAACACCCCCGCTTGCAGTTAGTGTAATAGGTAACCCGCTACATATAGTTGTTGTGCCTGTAATATCAGGAGCCACGGTGCATGTTCCGCAGGTCCACTTACTTAGGAACCCAATAATTTCGCCAATACCTTTAGCGGTATCACTTCCAAATACGCATTGGTTATAACCTTGTATGTCTCCGGTAAAATATACGTTGGCACCTTTAGGGTCGGCCGCTACTGAGTTATGGCCCGACACTGAAGCGCTAACGCTGCTGCTTTTTTGATTATTTACTGAAGTACCGCAAATTGCATTGCCGGCAGAATCTAATTTAAATAGGAAAGAAGGGCCGCCACCCTTTGTTGCACTTAAGGAAATGCCCCCAAACGTTAAGCCTTGGTCGAACTCGCCCGACAGGTATATATTGTTCCACTTATCTGAAGTAATTGAGTAATCGACTGCAAAGCCTCCACTTTTTGGTACAGCGCCACTTTTGGCCCAAACCGGACTGCCTGTACTTGAGTATTTGGCTACAAAAGCGTTTCCATAACCATTGAACAATCCGGTAATAAGGGTTTGTGAACCAATGGTAATAGTATCTATATAATTGCCGGCTATATATATATTATTGGCGGCATCGGTAGTAATATATTCTCCGGGCGAACTGATTATGGCACTTGCATTGCTGGGTATATTGGCATTAGCTGCCCACAACACGTTGCCATTACCATCATATTTGGTTAAGAACATATTACCTGAATTAGTTTTGCTTAATGTACTGGCTCCGAAAGAAATTGTTGAGCCTCCGGCGTAATTACCTGCTTCATAAACATTACCAAACTGATCGGCAGCTAAGCCCGAACCTTCGGCAGAACAATTGGAGCAGGTAGGGCTCTGGGCCCAAAGTATATTACCATTAGCATCGTATTTGGCAATAAAGGCATTATGTAATAAAGTGCCATTGGTGAGTATATGCCCTCCGAATGAAATAGTATCCTGAAAGATCCCGGTTATATATGGGTTACCATTTGCATCAACAGTTACATAATTTGCCTGTGCGTTGCTTTGCCCACTATTGAGGGTAGCGGTACGTATCCACTGCACATTACCATTAGGGTCATATTTTACAAGGAACACATTGCTTGTAACGCTGCTAATGGTATAAGGCCCGAAGCCTACCGAATCGAAAAATAAGCCGGTGGCGTAAGCATTACCCGCTTTATCGGTAGCTACTGAATAAGCAAAGCACCAACTATCGGGTGGCCGGGTTACCGATGACTCTGCCCACAACACATTTCCAGTTGCAGTGTATTTTATCAACATAAATGCCGCAAAAGGACTTTTGAAATTCGAGTTTAAGGTATATGTCCCAAAGGTGGTAACTCCTGTATAACCCCCTGCAACAATTACATTACCTGCCGTATCAGTTGCAGTGGCCCAGGGAACGCATCGGGTACTTGTATCTTGATTTGTGGCTGCATTTACCCACAACCATTTTTGGCCAAACGAAATGTTTACGGTAAAAAGAACTAAGGCTATACAAAAGGCCTTTTTATAAAAAGTGAAGATCACTGGTGGTGGATTAAATATCTCAAAAAAATCAGTTTGTATTTCCTGCGCTTTCCTGCAATGGAGTTTGTGTTTTTTGCGGATAGAATTTCTTATTGAAAAGGATCATTAAAAAAATGCCGGTTGAAATGGAATAGTCAGAAATATTGCAAACGGGGCTAAAGAATGTAAAGTCTTCGCCACTCCAAATAGGAAACCAGGTTGGAAAGTGGCCCTGAAACAATGGTGCATATAGCATATCTACCACTTTGCCCTGTAAAAAACTACCGTACCCACCGCCATGCGGAAGGAAGGTGGCAATGCCATAAGCGCTATCGCTGAAAATAAGTCCGTAGAAAGCACTGTCGATAATATTACCTAACGCGCCTGCAAATATCAACGACATGCTGACAATAAGCCCCACGTGTGCTTTTGTTTTTATAAGGTTGCGCAGGTACCAGGCAATTGCAATTACCGCTGCAATGCGGAATATGCTAAGAATGAGTTTGCCATAGCGGCCCGAGAATTCCATGCTGTAAGCCATGCCGTTGTTTTCGGCAAAGTGAATGATATACCAGGGTGTAATTTTATATTCCTCGCCTAAAGCGAAATGCAGCTTCACATAGATCTTAATGGCCTGATCTAAAAATAAGATGAGAAAAATTATAAGCAGCGATCTTTTCATAGCCTTTTAAATGCTTTTACTAAAGTAAGTATTTGTAAGGACTTGCCCTAAAAAAGCGAACCGGGTGCAGAAGATGGCTCCTCTGCGGTCCCGGTTCATACCCTTCCCACCACTCAGAGAAGGGAGTACTTTATATTTTAATCTCAGTTTACTAAAGTAGGAAACTTTATCGGTTTTCCAAACTATTTTCGATAAACTGTTGAAAGAACGATTTAGACACGACTGAATTGCGAGTACAAAAGTAGATAAAAGGAATAACACTGTATATAAATTTTAAAAAAGTAGACTAAGTTGCTTATTATAAGTTCGAGTGGTTAATTAATAACGACTATTTGCAACCGGTTTTCTGTTACTGGTGTTTTTCAGGCACTGTGTAATACGCATTAGCGTTTTCAAAAGCTTCGTATTTATACTTTATGGCCATAAGCAGTTCGTAGTCGGTAGCTGTTTTAATAAAGTAGTCGCTAAAGTTCAGGTAGTCGATAAACTTATCAAATTGGTTATCGCTAAGGCTTATAATATCGTTCTTTATATACAGGTGGAAAAGATCTTTAAGTACCTGCCTGCGTGCGTCCTCATCTTCTAACTGCGCTACTTTGCGTTTCGACTGTTCCATAGTGTTAAACCGTTCGAACAGGTATTCAATCGGGCTCGAAAGCGCATGCGTGTTCTTATACCTGTCGGTGTTGGCTACATTACCCAACTGGTCTTTGCTTTCGTCAATTTCCCTAAGGCTTTTAACCGGGTACACTCGCACTTCGGCCAGGCTATAGTGCAGGCTATCGAGCTTAACGGTTATATTAAAATGATTGCTATGCCCCGAATCGGCAAGGCATACCTTTTTTACCATAAAGCCACTGGCGCTGAATAATATGGTATCGGTTTGGCGGGCAGTAATGCTGAATGTTCCACCTGCCACTGCAAAAGTTCCTTCCGATGTACGCGAATTAACTATAACCGCCTGGTATAAATTATCGTTGCCATGCGCATCGGTAACTTTACCGCTAATGGTAATAGGCTGGCCCAATTGTGCAAAGCAGGCATTTACAAATAATAAAGCACTAATACTTAACAGGGTTTTCAATTCGCGGGCTGTGTTAAAGGTTCCAAAAGTAACGGAATAAGGGCATATTAATTGTTAAAAAAAGATAAATCGAACCAATTTGATAATTATAAGATTTGAAAATTTGATAATGACGTTTTTATGCGCTAATTGTAGTTGGTAATTGCCGATAGGTTATTTAAGTTGATAGATATATATACTGTCAGAATTGTCTTTAATATTCTCAAATTTTCAAATCTGCCGATTTTCAAATTAGTATCATGTTCATTGTTTCTTCATCTTATAGTTTTTATCTTTGGTCGGTATTTATTTTACTTTTGTATAACTAACCTAAAACAAACAAAACATGAAAACATTACGAATTACCCTATTTGCAGCGGCAATTGCAGTGGCCTCTTTATTTACAGGTTGTGGCGGCGCTACCGGCCCTGCAGGACCACAAGGCGACCAAGGCCCTTCTGGCGTTACCGGCCAAAATGCGATTTTTACTTCTAGCCCGGCCGATTGGCAACCTTCCACCAGTGGTAGTGGAACTAACTTTTTGTTGGCAAGCTACACTGTTAACATTATTACCCAAGATGCTATTAACACAGGTGTGGTAATGGTGTATTACCAAGCTTCTACAGGTGTATGGGCTCCATTGCCTTATACTTACCCTATCTCTACCTCTAGCACCGTTGAACAAACATTAACTTTCAACTACTCAATTGGCCAACTTACACTGCAAATGCAAAACAGCGATAACAGCGTACCTGCAGGACCAAATGCTAGCTATAACTACAATGTAGTGGTTATACCTACTTCATTGCTTAAGCAACATCCTGGCACCGACCTTAAGGATTACAGCGCGGTTAAGCAACTTATGGCTTCTGTAAAGAACTAATTAGTAAACGATATTATTTTAAAATAACCGCCCTGTTTGTTCAGGGCGGTTATTTTTTTGTACTTCTTCGGCCTCCATATCCTGTTCGGTATAAGGGTTCATCATATTTTTAATTTCAGTTTCACTTAATTCAGCTTGCAGCCAATTTTTTTCGTGCTGCGGTTGCAAAATAAGTGGCATGCGTTTTTTTGTGTTGTGTATCACAGCCATTAGTGGGTTGGCAGGTACTGTTACAATGCTAAAGCCTCGGCTTATTTCTCCTGTTACGGTATTTACCCATTCATCATACAGGCCACCGAGTGCAAACAGGCTCTCGCTTTTAAGGTGTATGTAAAAGGGTTTCTTGTCCGCTTTCTTTTTAGTGGTTGCTATAGTTTGCCATTCGTAAAAGCCATTGATAAGTATAAGGCAGCGCTTTTTAATGATACTGCGGAACGATGGCTTTTCGAATATAGTTTCGCTGCGGGCGTTAAGGGTTGCAATGCGCATTTCGGCGGCCGTGCGTTCGTCTTTAACCCAGTTAGGTATTAGTCCCCAGGTAGTTAGTTCTATTTTGTCAGGCTGTTCGCTGGTAATTACCGGTAGCCGCGGATGTGCAAAGCCCGATACCGTTTCGTAGTCGGCAGGCATTTCAGCTTCGGGGCCAAACTCGGCTTTAAACCGCTCTTCGAGCTGCTGGCGGGTGGCCTTGGTTTTTACGTTGTAACAGATAAGTGAATAGTTAAAAGTGTAAAGTTCATAAAGTTTTTAAAGTTATAAAGTAAAAATGCAACACCATTGCACGCAGATCAAAAAATGTGTTGCATTTTCGGTAGGTAGTAAAGTTGGTACTTTTCACTTTTAGCTTTTCACTATTCACTCCTTTAAAGTGGGTATACACTTTTGCCTGTTTGTGTACCATCAACTTATTGATTTCCATAAAAATGATTTCAAAAAAAATCATTGTTTTGTAACCCGTCTTTCACTTTCACTACTTTTCACTTTTCGTTTTTAGTTTTTCACTTTTTTATGTCGCTTTGTGTCGTTTTACGTCGTACTGTAAATATTATTTTGAGCCGCATCCAAAAAATAAAATTCATTGCAATATTTTAAAGAACATTCCACCCCTCTCCTTGCGCAAGGAGAGGGTGAGGTCTCTTACAAAGTTACCGCTTTATATTCCTACTCTCGAAAAAATGAGGAGCGAGTTTTAAACAGGGCGAAAAGCAAAAATAGTAAGTATAAATACCTATAAGAACGTGGTGTAAATTAGGTATTTATACTGATGTTTTTTTCGTTCTAGGTGCTTAATTTTGTTTTAAACTATTAATCTAAATTACCACATGAGTCTAGTGCTTAATAACATCACGCCAACTGCAAATGCTGCTACGATTGCTGCATTACCAGGTTATAGTTATTCCAATGGAATAAACAGTGACGGCATAGGGGCAACACTTACTGGAGCCTCAAATGGACCACTACCAATTATCGATGGCTGGAGTCCAGTAGTTTACGGATTAGTACTTGTTATGAGTGAAACTGGCTCTAATCAAAAATATAATGGGCTTTATGTTGTTACACAGATTGGTGTAACAGGAGTTTCTCCATATATACTTACCCGGCATATAACAATGCAAACGTCTGATCAGTTTACCCCAGGTGTTTTTGTTCCTGTCGGTGCAGGTAGTACAGTAAATAAGAATAGTCTCTGGATGTTTCAATACACTACCGGAACTTTTACTGTAGGAACAACCGCAGTTACATTCTCAAATATTGGAAGTCTTGGAACCAATTTTACTGTTCAATCACTTAGTGATGGCTCGCCAATAACTTGGGATGTATCTCTTGGGCAAAATGCAACAGTTACTCTTGGCACCGCTGGTATCACTGGTAATACTAGAGCATTAACAATTAATAATCCAACACCTGGGAAAACATATTTAATAAAAGTGATTCAGCCCGGTCACGCTACTGCATCACAAGCATTAACTTTTACTGCAACTACAAAAGTTTCTGGGAATGGTTACGGTACTGCTGGTACTGTTGTTCTGTCTCAATCAACGGTTACTTATGATAATGCTATCGATATTCTTAGCCTTTATTATGACGGTATTACTTATTATGTTTCTTACGGCACTTCATTCAACTAAAATATGAGTTTTAATACCTATTTACTGCCTCAAACCACTGCCTATTTGGCACAATGCACCACACAACCAAGTGCCAAGTGGACCAATGCATTAAATACATTAATCAGGCAATTGATTATTGATGGAAATTGGCAGCTATTAGATAGGATGTGGATATTTGCTACCGAAAGTAGAAGTAATGCGGTTCTTTCAATAGTTAAACCTGGTTCTGCTACTAGCGTTTCTGAGGAGAATAGTTCCAATTTAACTTGGACAGCGAATCAGGGTTATACAGGAGATGGTTCATCTAGCTATCTTAATAGTAACTATTCTCCAAGTGGTAATTTTGCAACAAATAGTAATTCGTTAGGAGTATATAGTAGAACAAATACAAGCAATGCATCTCCCACTAATACGTATGATATCGGCTCGACGGATGGAACTGATTATGTAGTATTATCGTGTGGCGTGGTGTCAACGCCTCCAACACTAGGCGCAATTCTTTATGATAATATTACTGCAGCATCATCATTTGCCGCAGCAGTTGTCTCTGATACTTACGCATTAATAGCTGGCGTTAGAGCTACGGCTAGTAGTCAGGCTATATATAAAAGAGGAACGGCTTTAACTTTGCAACAAGGAGGTTCTACTTCATCAAATGGAATGCCTTCTGTTGTATTCACAATACTTGCTACTAATGTTAATGGCACTCCAGGTTTTTTTAGTGTGCGGCAAACATCTATGGCGTTTGTGGGCTCGGGTAATATAAACCAATCAAAGCTATATATTGCTTTTCAAGCATTTGCAACAACCATAGGATTTGCTGTATAAATCAGTAAGAATTATATTGTGCTAATGTGATATTCCCAAGGGCAGATTGCGGAAGTTTCACTATTGGTCATTATTGTGAAGAATCTTTGAATTGAAATCTATAATATACTCGGCGAAGAAGTTTCTGAATATAATGCGGATAAACCTCAGTTTACTATTAACCTTGCCAACGAACCAAGTGGTATTTATATGTATCGTTTAATTTCTGCTAAGGGTGGTTTACAGGCAAGCGGAAAGCTGATAGTTCAGTAGTTTCTGTTTTTTTTTTCTATCTTAATGTGCTCAAATTCATCACTATGAAGCACAAATACATTTTTACGGCTATAGTATTATTGGCAATTAACTGCACTTGCTTTGCGCAAAAGCATGGTACCGATACCAACTTTGCAGCCAACATGGCCGACCTGCAAGACTTTACCGATAGCTATCAGCCTACATACCTTCGTGGTACTGATACACTTGTGGTATCGATGATAACCATGCCGCCCGAATACCTGAACAAGTTTTTATTCGACTGTATTAAAAAGCGAAATTACAAGCCCTTAAAATATGCCGCTGCCGTTTTTGTAAAGCAGCATAACGAATACATGAAGGTTAACCACCAGGATTACAAGCTGGAAGATTCTGCCTATATTAAAAATGGTTTTGTTGAGCTTATGCGTGCCGGTATGGGCCTGGGCCGAAACGAAAGCGGAGTTGATAATATTGAAGAGCTTACCACCGGCGATGTATGCGGTTGGATTGACGATCATGCCAAAAAAATTGATGGCTATGAATACGTGAAACAGTTCGAGCCGGTTAAGAATTAAGAGTTACCGACACGAATTTCACGAATTCAATGCTGTTGTAAAACTCTGTTATCTCAGTATCTCTGACTTGTAAATACTTTCTCAGTAAAGCTTAGCGTTTTTGCGGTTAATTTATTCTCCTATATTTGGTAACGAACTACCAACAAACCACCATTATGAAATTGAAATTATTGATCTCGTTTATTGTATTGGCAATTGTAGCCAAGGCACAAGATGTGCACTATGGTTATGATTCGAAATTAATAACAGGCTTAACAGGAGCAACCGTTTATGTTATGCCAACAGGCGATAAGCAATTTGATGATAGTTTGCTGGCCGCGGTAAAAAAATACTGGACCCTTACACCGGTTGCTGCTATGCCCGCCGATAAAGTAGCCGGCGCATTTAAAGATAAAACCTTGTACTTTATAGTGCCCATGGGCGAAAAGGGTATGCAGAATTTTTTTGTGGAATCTCCTTTTAACGGATATATTCCGCCTGAACTGTCTCTTGTGGTTAGAGAAAAGCTTGGTAAAGAGGAGGCCAACGACCTGGTGTATACAAAACTATTTTTATGCCGGGGCGGATTTAATTTGAACCCCGACAAAGATCAGAATGTTATAGCGGCGGTTATGTTCCCTTTTTTGCATAAGCCTATGATATATTGGAGCCTCGGCTATATGGTGAATAATTTGCAAGACGGCGTTAATATGGTGACCAGTACAAAGGAAGAGATTGATATGAGAACAAAAAATTCGTTTAGCGACCCACAGGAAGACCTGAAAGAGTTATACGCGCAATATGCGCCTGTACTTAAAACCCGCACCTTGCTGGTACCCGAACTGAATACAAAACGGGGCTTGCCTGAAAAAGTGCTTGCCGGGTACAAATATCCGTATAAAATATTGCCCGACACTGTTATAGAAGCTATGGTAAGTTCGGCACAGGCTAAGGACTATTGCTTTATAATGGAACAAATGGGCGGCGATTTTTTGATTATTGACCCATCAACTAAAAAAGTGGTGTATTGTAGCGGACACGAAGCGTGGGATGTTATTAGGGATAGTGATATTAAAGCCTTGAATGACGCTATAGAGCCTAAGCCCGGTAAAAAGAAGTAGCTGCTTCGTCGTTGCTCGGAACGAAGTTGTTTTTATAATCCCGACCAATTGTGGCAGGACAACCTCAGTGTTTGATAGATTTAACTAGAAATACTGTCGTCATTGCTGTAAAGGTTACTTAATTCGGTAACAGATTTAGCAGAGAGCTAAATTTGATACTATGAGAATAAATACCCAAGACATGACTCTTCAGAGGAACTATCTGGAGAAGTACCAATTTCTTATAAAGGAGTATGAATTGGTAAAACAAAAGGCGCACCCGGTTTATAAATTGGCTCAGGACTTCTACAAAGCGAATGATACCTGTGCCAAGAGCTTCTTAAAGTATTACAACCGTTACAAGCAAAGCGGGCAATCACTAGACCTGTTGCCACAAAAGAGAGGTCCACGCTATAAAGCCCGCAGGACAGTACCTTTTATAGAGAATAAAGTCATTGAGTTAAGGCAAAAAGGCAATAACAAATACGAGATTGTTAATATACTTAAGCCAAGCTTGCATAAATTTACACCTTCACCTTCTACGGTATATAACATATGTAAGCGCAATAACATCAACAGGCTGCAACCGGTAATGAAAGAGAATAAAAGAAAAATAATAAAAGAACGAATAGGGCAACTGGGGCATATTGATGCTCATCATCTCAGCAAGAGCATTATTAAAGGCCAAAATCACAAGCTTTATTTGGTATGTATTATAGATGATTATAGCCGCCTTGCGTGGGCTGAATTAGTAGAAGACATAAGTTCTTTAACTGTCATGTTTGCTGCTCTTAAATGCCTGAATATGTTAAACGACCAGTATCAGATCAAATTTGAAGAAATCCTGTCAGATAATGGCCCTGAATTTGGCCCAAGGGTAAGCAAACAAAAAGATAAACATCCATTTGAAAGAATGCTCATGGAGTTAGGTATTACACACCGTTATACTAGACCATACAGGCCTCAAACCAATGGTAAAGTAGAGCGTTTTTGGAGAACATTAGAAGATGACCTCATCCGTGAAACACATTTTGACTCTATACAAGAACTTAAAGATGAACTATTGCAATATCTTTATTACTACAACCATGAAAGACCTCATCAGGGAATTAACAATAAAAAACCCATTGAACAGATAGATCCGTTACCGAATTAAGTAACCTTTACAATTGCGAGGAGGTACGACGAAGCAATCTCAGTGTTACCAATTTAATACATCGTTATACAAATCTTTCCACTCAGAATTAAAAATCGAAATCATTTGCATTTTCTTCTTTCTCGAGCCGCCTTTAATTAGTTTTTCTCTTCCAATTGCTTCTTCTATTCGGTGAAAGCCTTCATAGTAAACTAATTTGTAGGTTTTGTATTTTGAGGTAAATGACTCTGGGTAAGAATTGTTTTTGTGTTCATATACCCTTTTCTTTAAATCAGATGTCACTCCGGTATATAATGTGGTATGATATTCATTTGTCATTATATATACCGCACCGCCTTTTTTCATAAGTAATAAAGCTTAAGGCTAAGATACAAAATGCTGAGATTGCTTCGTCATCCGATGCGGATTCCTCGCAATGACGGAGTGGCAGGAGGGGAACGCCCAACTGAAATTTAAAATTACAATTTGAAAGAATGAATAATCTTATTTATTCTATTGAATCAAACTTTAGCCCGCACTTTCTTAGGCTATCTATATTTAAATTGAACCAAGCGAAGTCGGGTTTATGAGCAAGAATTAGTGAATAGCCCTCCGGATCAAGAGAGTCGTATAGTATAGGAAACTGCTTACCAATTAGCTTATGCCAATTATAAACTGACTCGTCATGTTGATATAAAGTAAGCGTTCTTTTGTTTGCAATAAATGTATATTTCAAATTCCGGCCTTCACGTTGATATATAGAATCATCCAGTGTCCCAATCGATATCTTTTGGTGCTCTTTAATTTCCTTACGGAATTTTGCTCTTTTTATTGGGGACAAGATACCTCCAGCTAAACACATAAGCAAAAAGAAGCCTATTCCAATTAGTGGTACCTTTAGTTTTTTATTTTTAATAGCAAAAGAACTAAGCTTGTATCCCATGTCTAAAGTGTTTTTAAGCTTGTACTCATAACTTACAATTCACCACTCACCATTTACAACTATTGAATTCTCGTATAGCTCTCAAACAACCCGTCGCGCTTAAGAATAAGGCTGTTGTTTTTAAAGAAAATTATTTTGTTGCACAGTTCGCCATCCATTGGCTGTGTATCATGGAAGTAACGGAATGTTTCTACAATATACAACGCATCGCGTTTTACAAAACGGGTAGTATCGCAGTTGCGGTCGGTAACCACAAAGTGCGATTTGCCATGGCCCCAGCTACGCACCATGCGGTGTGTCATACTGTCGCCGGTAAATACAAGTACTACATTGGTATCAGCATTCATGCGCCACTGGCCCTGCAATGCAGTACGTACTGAATCAATGTTCAGCGCCTGAGCATGAACAAGTGAAAAGCTAAAAGTGAAAAGTGAAAAGAAAAGCGCTATTAATGATAAGTGGTGAGTGGTAAGTGGTGAACGATGAACCATATATGCGGGTATTGTTTTTTAATATTTTGTCGTTTACAATTTACCACTCACAATTCACAATTATTGTAAGCCGAGTTTTTTATACCCTTCAAATACTTTGCTGGTTTCAAAGTAAAAGGTTTTGTTTCCTTCTTTGGTTTGGGTATCCATTTTATCGCACAGGTTAGCTTCGGTAACCATGCTTTGTTGCAATAATTTGGCGCCTTGTATTTCCAGTATAAAATACTCTTCATCAATTTGTATAACGGGCCATCCTGTTTCGCAGGTTTTGCCGTCACCATTATTAATGATAGAGTGAAGCAAGCCAAATTCTATATCGTGGTATTTTTTCTGGTTCAGGGTATCGCCAATGTATTTATAGGTTTGTTGCAGTATTTTGTGGGCCAGCAAACATGTATAATCTATACTTAGCATTTGGCGGGTAATGCTAATTATTTGCGCGTAGTTTTTATAGTGCATAGCTTCGTACATAGCGCGCTTAAGGCTATCCATAACGGGCTTTTGCTGGTTAGCCACTTCAAACTGAGGGCTGTCAATAAAGCTTTCTCTAAATGCCCGAAAGTCGACATGCATATCGCCTGCTTCCAGCTTTTTTACATAATTGCTGTAATTATCGCCAAAGGCAGGTACTACAATAGGGGTAGGTTCTTGCGCCATTGCAAAACCAGAAAACAGAACTGCCATTACGCATATAATTTGTTTAAGCCTACCGTTCATAGTTTATCGTTTATGTTTTTTTATGGCTTTTAGTCCTCTATTGCTTCAATACCCATTTGCCTGGCCCGCTCCACATTATCTTTCATTGTTTTTAGTTGTTCCGGTGGGTGCCCTTGCCATTCTATTATTTCGCCAATTACCCTGATTGGGTGCAGAGAACGATATGATTTTGTCGGGTTTCCGGGGAATTTTTTGTCCGTCAGGTTAGGGTCATCTTCAAAAGGCCCTGTATGTTCAACTACATAAATTCTGCCTGCTCCTTCGCCCAAAGCAAGTTCAGCGCCCCAGGTTGCAGCATCAAGCGTGGCACTAAAATAAATATACTTCGCCTTATTTCCTTTGCCAAAGTTCGAATTAAAACCGGGTGAAATCAAGTCTCCCTCTTTCAGATCGGCCTTAGTGCCATGGTATAATTTTTCTGAATGCTCAGTATATTTCTCCATTCGCTGTTTTGTTTTTTATACGAGTAAACTAAAAGTCTTAACTCGTTTTCTTTGGCTTATAACAATCGGGGCAAGGCTTAAGGTGATAGGTGTTTACCGCTTCGCTAAGGGTAACCTTTTCAACCTTGTGGCCTTTTTTAATATCCTTGCAATCGTTGGCTGCATGGTAATAAGGTTCCTTAGGGTCAGCATCAATATATACGTATTGAGAAGGAAGTGAATAGTGATTAGTGATAAGTGAATAGTTGTTAGTTGCTGTAAATGCTGTTGTGCTTGCAAATAAGCCAATGGCTAAAAGAATGTTTTTCATAGATGGGAGTTATAAATACAAAGATAATTAAGTAATTGTGAATTGTAAATGGTGAGTGAATTATAACTAACCGTTTATTGATGCTGTTCTTTAATTTACCATTCACCACTTGCCATTCACCATTGAAATTTCTATATTTGGTATACCAAACACTCATTATGAAAATACAATTATTGTTCCCAGTAATATTACTTTCCTTTAGCATGCAGGCTTATGCGCAGTTCAGTAATGGCGTATCGGCCCTGCACGATAATGGCTCTGTTGGTTATGCCATTGTGCAAAGTAAAGATGGCGGCCATGTATTAGCTGGCTCAACCGATAGTTATGGCGCCGGAGGTGAAGACGCTTATGTGGTTAAGTTCGATACCAATGGTAATTTGGCCTGGGCCCAAACATTGGGCGGAACAGGATTCGACCGCTTTGTGGCCATGGTAAATTCACACGATGGAGGAGTAGTTGCCGCGGGGTATACCAGTTCGTACGGTGCGGGGCATTATGATGTGTATGCTGCAAAGTTTGATGCCAATGGTAATGTAAAATGGACAAGAACTGTTGGTGATACTACCGACAACTTCGGATACTCGATTTTGGCAACAACTGATAGTGGTTATTTAATTGGCGGCTCCAGCGGCACGGTTAATAGTGCAGGCTTATCGCAATGTTATTTAGTAAAGCTCGATTCGTTAGGTGCAGTGCAATGGGTAAAGTCGCTGGCCAATAAAACATATGGTATGAGCGCATACAGTATTCAACCCTGTGGTAACGGTTACATAGTGGCAGGTTATACCGGCAACACTTTCAGTTCTATTAATATGTTAAAAGTAAATGCTAATGGTAATGTAATATGGAGCAAGCAGATATTTAATTTGGCCAGCAGCCTCGGCTTTCAAAATGCGCCTGAAATGGTGCAATTAAAAAATGGCAACTATGGCATTGCATCAACAGGTTATTATTCTATTGCTTCATTTGCACTGGCCCTTTTTGTTATCGATTCTAACTGCAATATCCTTGCTCAGCAATCATACCCGGCCGGTAACGATTTTGGAATTTGGGTAAATGGCATAACTGCCACTGCCGATGGAGGCTTTATGATAACGGGCGGTTCGAGCGATCCACAAGATTACCACTCGGCCGGTAATATGTATTTTGCTGAATACGATATTAATGCAAACCCGGTTAGTGGTTCGGGTGTGGGTGGTATGGTATATAATTTCGAACCTGTATACAGTGCCAGCGGTAGTTGTGTAGTGCAAGATAAAGATGGTGGTTACTCATTAGGCTTTTCAGCTGAGTTTCCGTTTATGTATTTAAAAACAGATAAGAACTATAATTCATGTACTACGGGCGGCGGCGGCGTTGGGGGATCTGGTTATGCCAACGATTCGGTCGCGGTTAGTAATGATAGCGTTCCGGCTTCCGGCCCTAATAGTGTGGCAAACAATGGTGGGCTAGAAGGTAATGGTGGTGTTGGTTTTGTATTGTGCCGTGTAACAGGTACCGAAACTATTAACGCACCCATGGCAGATGTAATTGTTTATCCTAACCCAAGCAGTGGGGTGTTCAATTTCGAAGCCCCCTCTAACTCCCCCATTAGGGAAGAACAAGTAAATGTTGAGATATATAATATGCTTGGCGAAAAGGTGTTTTCTCAATTCACCACTTACCATTCACAATTCACCATTAAGCTAGAGCAGCCTGCAGGCATATATATGTATCGCATACTTACTAACAATGGTAACTTGGTTGCAACAGGTAAATTGGTTGTGGAAAAATAAAATAAGCTTACTTCCCAATTATGATTATTTCGGTACGGCGGTCTTTTTGGTAAGCCAAATCTTTTTCTGATTGTGTTTTCATTGAATCGATTTCTTCTTTACTGCAACCTGGTAGGGGTGCACCAAAGCCATATCCTTTAGGTGATATTCTAGCCGAATCTACTCCTTTGCTTATAAAATAATTTGTAATCGATTGTGAACGGGCTTGACTAAGTATTAAGTTATGCTTTTCACTTCCCCGCGGGTCTGTATGGTCTGCAACTTCTATTTTCAGGGTTGAGTTCTTCTTTAAAAAACGCGCGGCTGAGTCAAGAGTAGGTTTACTTCTGTCTGCAATTCCACAATCATCTAAATTATACTCCACATGTATTTGTCGTTTACTCCCCAAATAAAACACACTATCATTCCAATTAAAGGTTTCGTGGCCGAAGTTCATGCTTAGTATGCGTATTTCAGTACGGCGGTTCTTCGCCATAGCATCATCTTTCTCTGCTTGTGTTTTCATGGCATCAATTTGCTGTTGGGGTATAATGAGTTTTCGGTTTCCCCAGCCTTTGGCTACTATGCGTTGTGGGTCAATACCCAACTGAATGAGTGTGTCTGCAATGCATTGTGCCCTTCGTTGACTTATGTTGGTGTTATGCTGAAGATACGCTCTGTCGGTGTGATTATCTACTTCAACTTTTAACTCGGGGTGCTGTTTTAAAAATGTTACCAGTGAATCGAGCATCAATTTATTGCTTGAATCCTTAGTCAATTTAATGCCGCCAATTTCGTACTTCACTAAAACGGGTATGGGTGTATTCGGGTTAAGCAATTGCGCATTTACCTGTAAGCAGAGTAGGAGTGATGTTATAAATACGAAAAGCTTCATGGTTGCAATTTAATTAGTTTAATACAAACCTTACAGGCAATGTGTAGCGCACCCTTACAGGTTTTCCATTGGTCATTCCGGGTTTCCATTTGGGCATGGTGTTTAAAACCCTGAGTACTTCTTTGTCTAATTCCTGTCCGTTGGTTACTCCCTTAAGTATATGTATATCGCTCATGCTGCCATCTTTTTCAATAATAAATGTAGCATATACTGTCCCTTCAATTCCTTTTTTCTGCAGTTTTTTCGGGTAGGTTATAGTCTTTGCCAGCCAATCGCTTAGTGAACCTTTTGAGAAGACCGGCATTTTTTCAGCCGTAGAGGGAACATTGTTGCTATAATTATTAAGGGGGATATCGAAAGAGTAGGTGGCATCTGCCCCCATCGTTTTTAAGTCAGTGGTTTTGTATGAATTTAAAAGTAGATTGGTAAAGTGATGGTTTATTATATCAATGTACATTGGTTTTGAATCGTCATAACAAACACTCATTCCGAATGAGTTTGGGATACGTAGCTTACAGGTAATTGGGCCGACAGACCGTGGTATAAGCTTTATACTATCTATATAAGCAGATAAATAATTGGAAAGCGTGTCCCAAAAAGCTTTGGTTGTCTTACCTTCCAGGTAACCTTGTTTGGTACAACCATCTCCTCCATAAAATTCATAGTTCAATGCGCTGTCAATTTCTATCCTCATGTAAGGTACCGTATCACTATAGCCAAGGTTAGATGCAAAACATATTTTACTTATTACAGTATGTCTTACGGGCGGGTTATGACGGCAAGCGGCAAAAAGCACTATGATAAAAAGAAAATACAGCTTTATGTTCACGGTAGCGGTTTATACAAAGGTAAATATTCTAATACACCTAATAATACTCCGCAACTTTGCAGGATTTCTCATTCCGCTGCGCTTCATTCGAAATGACAATATGCTGGCGTAATAATAGGGAGGGGAGGAGGGTGCGGGCTTCGCCCGCACCCTCCTCCCCTCCCTAAAAAAACGCACCAACTTGTCATCTCGAACCGCCTTAGCGGTGAGAGATCCTGCAAAGTATGAAGGCTCTGTTTACTGTAAAGATTTAATTTTGTGAATATGAAACTTCATAATTATCACGTGTATATCCTATCTCATACAAATAACAATGTATTATACGTTGGAGTTACCAATGATTTAGTTCGCAGAGTTTTTGAGCATAAGAATAAGATGGTCCCGGGATTTACTGCTGATTATAATGTTACCAAGCTGGTATACTTTGAGCGTTTTGATTTTGTTGACCTTGCCATTGCTCGCGAGAAACAAATTAAAAAGTACTCGAAAATAAAGAAGGCTGAACTTGTAAATAAAATGAATCCGCATTGGACTGAATTGTATAAGGAAGGGAAGGTAATGGCTCCTTCCCAATAAAAAACACAAGTAAGTGTATGATTGAATTTTATTTTACCGGCTTATAGTAATGAACCACCGCACCACTGCCAAATGTTTTTGTTTTCAAGAGCTTAAGAACGGTCCTGTTCTTTATGTTTTTAAATAAGGGTAAGCCGCTACCTAAAATAACAGGGTGAACTACAAGCTGGTATTCATCTATCAGGCCCATTTGTGTTAACGGTACTATTAAGCTTGGACTGCCTGCTAACATGTTTTTGCCTGCTTGTTGTTTGAGTGCTGAAATTTCTTCTTTAACAATGTCGTGTTTCAACGTGGTGTTTTTCCAATCAACTGTTTTCAGTGTGTGCGAAAAAACGATCTTGTGTATATTATCTAATAGTACTGCAAAGTCATCTTCCGCTTTGTTACCGGTAGGGTCTTTTACTATCAATGGCCAATGGCTTTCCATAAGCTGATAAGTCGTCCTTCCGCTTAACCATGTATCGGCATTACGTAATACTTCATTAAAATGTTCATGCAGTTCAGCATCTGCAACCATGGCGTCGTGGTTACAAAATCCATCAATCGTTATATTTATTCCTGCAATTAGCTTTCTCATGTTGTTCTAATTGTAATTATTCTTACTCTCCTCAAGCACCCATAGTACCAGTCTTTACTTTTCCGGCTCGCTTATAATATGCAATAATTACTCCTTTTGGTGTAACCAGGCTCTCTGTCAAAGTAAATGCTGCCGGAATAGGGCCATTAGTAAATAGCTTTTTCCCTTTACCAAGGGTCAATGGGTAAATTTTGAGTCGGAGTTCATCCACCAGATCATTCTTAAGCAACAACTGAATAAGCTCAGCGCTGCCCCAAACCTGAATATCGGGACCCTTAGAGTTTTTAAGTTTTTTGATACCGGCAAGGTTTTTAAGAAAAATTGTGTTTTTCCAATCTGATTTTTTTCGTGTCTTAGACAGGACGTATTTTGTGCCGGTATTTATACCCGGCCAAAAGTCTGCATGTTTGGGCCAAAAGGGTTCCCAAATCTCAAACGTTTTTCGGCCCAGAAGATAATCTGCATGTTGTTTCAACTCCGTTTGAACCACTTTGCCACCAACTTCGTCACTGTAAGGTGCCACCCATCCTCCATATTTAAACCCACCTGATGGATCTTCCTTAGGCCCACCACCTGCCTGCAATACTCCGTCTAACGTAATCATTGATAAGACAATTATTTTTCTCATGTGTTATTCTCTTTGGTTAATATATAAGGTAGGAGCCACTTCGAAAGTAAAACAATTTATTAAATAGAAGTTAACCTAAAAGACCTAATAAGGCTCCACAACTTTGTAGGATTTCTCATTCCGCACCCCTCCCTCCTAAAAACGCGTATCGGCTTGTCATCTCGAACCGCGGGTTGGCGGTGAGAGACCCTGCAAAGTAACGGCGGTGTTTCCGTAGTGAGAAATCCTGCAAAGTAACGGCGGTGCTTCTGTAGTGAGAGACCCTGCAAAGTAACGGCGGTGCTTCTGTAGTGAAAGATCCTGTAAAGTTGAGGCGGATATCTGATATTGTGCGCGGTGAGAGATACTACAACGTATTGGCGTAACTCGAACCTCTAACTGGAGGGGAGGTCGTACTCACTTATTTTATTAGCAAGGTTCCCGCCTATCTAAATGTTTAGATTCTTAATTCACAATTCACCACTTACCATTCACCATTAATTTACTTATGTTTGTTAAAAGCAAATTCATCCCACATGAAAAATAGATTCCCGAAATTAATCATCGCCTTTTCACTTTTCACTTTTAGTTTTTCACTTGTAAAAGCGCAACCCACCACTTTCACCGCTCACGGTATTGGCGGAGGCGGAGCACAGTACAGCCCCAGCATTAACCCTGCCAACAGCAACGAAATATATTCGAGTACCGATATGACCGACGTGTACCACAGCACCAATGGCGGTGCATCGTGGAATGTGATAAGTTTTAATCAGTTAATTGGCGGGCACTTTGCTATGGTGCAGTTTACCAATAGCAAATATGTGCACTACTGCCAAAGCAATAACCAGGCGAGCGGAAATTTGGCCCCTGTTAAAACTACCGATGGTGGTACAACCTGGAACCCGATAACCGACCCTACCGGCGGTAATGGAAGTTGGTTCACTATTGCCAACCCGCAAGATAGTAACCAGGTGATTGTATCAGACTTCAGTAATTTATATTTATCGAACGACGGTGGCAAAACATTTGGCTCGGCATTTTTTACCGATACTACATCGGGTGGTGAGGGCGCTTACGTAGCCGGAACTTATTTTTACGACTCTGCCATATTTATATGTACCAATGTTGGTATCATAATCTCTACTAATAAGGGTGCCAGTTGGATCAAGCCTAAACAAGGCGGTATAACAGGCGAAGAATTCTTATCGTTTGCTGCGGCGCGTGTGGGTAAAACAATAAGGTTCTTTTGTATTACACAAACTACAGGTAATATATATGTAGGTATGAGTGGAGAAGATGCCGGCAGCTATGCCAATGTATACACCATGACCTATACCAGCCCTGCAAGTACATGGACCAAAGCAGTAAACGGTATTGCAGCAGGAGACCAGCCTTATGTGGTAACTATGGCAACTAACAATATTAACGATGCCTATATAGGTGGCGCTAACGGAAACACCAGTTACCCAATTATACTTAAAACAGGTAATGCAGGCGTATCGTGGACGCACGTATTTAATACCACCACCAACCAAAATATACAAACCGGTTATTGCGGCTCGGGTGGGGTAATGGGCTGGAGCTGGCCACAATATGTTTTTGGCCTCGACTGCGACCCTAATGATAGTCTTATAGTAGTTGAAACCGACGAAGGCTTTATACACAAAACCATTGATGGTGGAAAAACATGGCAGGCGCTTTATGTTCCGCCGGCTAACCTTAACCCTGCAGGTGCTAATACTCCATTGGGTAAGTACTACCCAAGCAATGGTATTGAAATGACCTCGGACTGGGATATAGTATGGTACGATTCCTTGCACATGTTATCGGGTTATACCGATGTGAATGCAACCCGAAGTAACGATGGTGGTAACAGTTGGGGCTTTAATTGCAGCGGCCTTACCCTGAATACTACCTATAAGTTTTTAAAGAACCCAAGTAGCGGAGTTGTGTATGCAGCCACATCGAGCATACACGATATGTACCAAAGTACCCACTTAAAAGATGCAAACGATGATGGTGGCAATGGCGAAATAATGATGTCGACCGATACAGGTAAGACCTTTACTACCATGTACAACATGGCTAAGCCTGTAATATGGCTGGCATTAGATCCTACCAATGCTAACCGCATGTATGCGAGTGTGGTTAACCATAAAGGCACTGGTAACGCAGGTGGCATTTGGATATCGAACAACATTAACCTGGGGGCTTCATCTACCTGGACACATTGCCCAAACCCGGCACGTACACAGGGCCACCCTTTAGACATACATGTACTTAACGACGGTACTGTAGTTACTACTTTCTCGGGCCGCATAAACCCGGCAGGATCTTTTACCGATAGCTCGGGTGTATTTATAAGTACCAATCAAGGTACATCGTGGACCGACGTTAGTGCGCCGGGTATGAAATACTGGACCATGGATTTGACTGTTGACCCGAACGATGCCACCCAAAATACCTGGTACGTTTGCGTATACAGCGGCTATGGCGGAGCAGCCAATAACCAGGGCGGACTTTACCGTACCACCAACCGTGGCACCAGCTGGACCAAAATTGTAAACGCATCATTAAACAACGTAGGTGATACAGCCAGTTGTTTCTCCATAACTATGGATCCCGTTAATAAAGGAGCAGCCTATTTAACTACCGAAAGCGGAGGCCTATTTTATACCGCCAATGTGGAAGCAACCAAACCTATTTTTACCCAAGTGGCGGCATACCCTTTTGAGCAACCAACCCGTGCTTATTTTAATCCTTATATAAAGAACCAACTTTGGGTAAATAGTTTCGGTAATGGTATCGAAATGGGTATCGTTCCAACCCCTAGCGGAATAGATCAGTTGCAGGTGAACAGTGGTTCGGTTATAGTGTATCCAAACCCATCAAAAGGCACCTTTACAATATCGAATATCGAACAAGGAACGTCGAATATTGAAGTGTATAATATGCTTGGAGAAAAGGTTTACTCAAGTGTTCTTAATACTGGTATAAATCAAATAGTTATGTCTAATGAAGAAAACGGCGTGTACCTGTGTCGTGTATTAACAAAAGATGGTTCTTTGGTAGGCACCGGGAAGTTAATAATTCAGAAATAAACAGAAGTGAAATACAACCTAAATTTTAATCCCGCAGAATTGCGGTGGTTGGTTATACAGAAATAAATAGGTAAATTTATGTTGAGGTTAAGGCTTGGGTTTACGCCCGGTTTTAACCTCAATTTTTTTGACTATATTTGATATTACCAATCACTCTGTTATGAAAAATATTTCGGCTCTTTTATACATTTTACTGCTTAGTTCTATAACTGCCATTGGCCAACTTAGGTTAGGAGAAATTAATACTGGTCCAACGGCCTCTGTTATACAAACTTATAATGGCGGTTATGCCTTATCAGGCGGCGGTTACTGGGCTGTAATAGAGTTAGATTCGAATGGTACTTTAAATTGGACCAAGACCATTGTTGCGGTGACAGGTCAAAATTTTTCAAACTCCCTTGTTCAAACAAAAGACAAAGGATATGTAGCTTTAGGGTCTGGCAGTTCGTTCAGTGGCATGTCTCTAACAAAGCTTGATGTTAACGGTAATTTAAAATGGAGTAAGAATATTCCTGTTAAAGCTGGTTCGTATACATTTGGTGTATATGGTTCGTCAATGGTTCATGCCAATGATGGCGGTTTTTTATTAGGCGGATCGAGTGACAGTGCAATGTATATTGTGAAAACAGATTCGGTAGGTAATATTAAGTGGTCATGCACCCATAGTGGTGATATTTACTCGGTTATTCAAACCAGCGATGGAGGCTTTGCCGCAAGTGGGTACAGTGGATTAAGTAACGGAATTTCTGAGGGCGCTATTGTTGCAAAACTCGATTCGGCAGGTAAATCGCAATGGACCGATAATATTAATATTTTTGGGGTACCGGGGTTAGTTGGCGCTTCTATTACTCAAGCTTTAGATAATGGTTATTTTGTGACCGCTTCTTGTCCTTATGGCCTTAATGGAAAGATTGCTTATAAAATGTATGTCATCAAACTTGATTCATTAGGCCATTTAAAATGGAACAGGCATATATCAAGGGATCAAAATGATTGGGGCTTTTCAATAATTGTCACCAAAGATGGTGGATGTGTAATAGCAGGAGAGGATTATGCTACTGATCATCCATATGCTGTAAGATTAGATTCTGCCGGTAATTTAATATGGGACAGGACGTATCTAGGCCAAACCGGATCAACCTATTCAGTAATACAAACAAAAGATTATGGCTTTGCATTGGTAGGTGAGATATTTATAAAGGTTGACTCTATGGGGAATTCATGCCAAGCCACAGGTTATGGCGGAAGTACTATAACAAGTGATACTTTGGTAGTAACTAAGGGTAATAATATGGCATATACCAGTGTTGGTATAGCCAGCGTTAATAGTGCTACACTTGATACTAGTACTGGATCTATTACCTCAATTTGCCAGATTGTTTCGGTTGAAGACATAAATGCACAAGCTAGTAGCCTGGCAGTTTTTCCAAACCCGGGTAATGGTAAATTCCAATTACGAATTAATAATTACGAATTAGGGATTAATAGCATAGTTGAGATTTATAATATGCTTGGAGAGAAGGTTTATTCGCAAGCAAATGAAAGTGAGTACATTGTTATAGATATTGGCAACCAACTCAACGGCGTTTATCTGTACCGTGTATTGGCAAAAGATGGTTCTTTAGTAGGTAGCGGGAAATTGGTAATTCAGAAATAAATAGGTAAATATATATTGAGGTTAAGGCTTGGTTTTATACCTGGTTTTAACCTCAATTTTTTTGACTATATTTGGTATACCAAATCACTCTTTTATGAAAAAAATATCAAAAAATCCTGCTTTACTCTGTTTGCTTTTTATTGTCTTAGGTTTATTTTATACCGGCAGACTTAATGCCCAATATATTATTGCCGGACAACATGGGGCAAATGATTTTTATGCCAATCTCAATAAACTAAATGTTGCAGTATTTCAGACTTTTGCCGGCCCGCCAGATACTGCTAGTACTTATATTGATATGAATGGGGATGGGACAAAAGATGTTGAGATTTATACTGATGCTGGGGGCGCTTGTCCAATATGTTACGTGACTGAATGCGGTATTTTTCCACTAAATAAGAACAAGGTCGTTTACGGTTTTCCTGATTCCTGTAAAACTCATTCTTCAGGAACGTTAGCTGGTGTTTATCCTATGGTTATGGATTTTAAAATGAATGACACCATACGTTATAAAGCTTTTAAATGGGATACTACCTTTTCGTATTTGGCCTATACCAGTAATGGTCCGTATGGGAGCGACTCTTATAATTGTTCTGGGAACTTCAATACTACCGACACTGCGTATATGGGCGTAATGGTATTGAAAGCATCGGATACTTTGTACGGTTGGATAAGAGTAACCCAAATAACTAATGGACAGAACGATACAGTAGGATGTAAAATTATTGATTATGCTTGTGAAATAAAGCCTAATAGCATAAATGAAATTCAAAATAATGTTTCTATAAAAGTCTACCCTAATCCTTCAACAGGAATTATAACCTTTCAAACAAAGAGTATAGTACCAAATGCAACAGTTGCGGTTTACAATGTGTTTGGAGAGAAAGTGTATTCAGAAGTCTTAAAGACCGAAAGCAATAACAGCATTGACATAAGCACTCAACCCAACGGCGTTTACTTGTACCGTATGATAGATAAAACAGGCTCGGTAATTGGTAGCGGAAAGCTTCTTCTTCAGAAATAATTAACAATTAAAAATTAGTAATTAATAATTGAGAACATAGAAAGGGATTAGTAGAAATCCTTATTATTATTAATTCTTAATTCCTAATTTTTAATTCGTAATTTATTTTGCTTCGCTATCGTCCTCTTTATACTTCTTTTGGTATTCGGGCAGACGGCTATCGTACTTGGTTTCAACCTGTACTTTTTCCCAAAACTTATTATTACCGGTAAAAATTATATGTAATGGGGTGGGGTATGTATTTGATTTACATATGTATTTATGTTTTTTTTTACGTTGTAGATACATTTGTAGATATAATAATTAACATCCAATCAGGCGAAATATCCTATTTTGCCGACGTTTTTAATTTCGCCGACATTCAATAACCTAAAGTAGTATTAAATTAACCGTAAAACTTATGAAAAAAATTACTCTCCTCTTTTCGCTTTTAATTTTTAGCTTTTCACTTTCTAACGCCCAAAACATATTGGGTAAGCTATGGGGTATGACTCCGGATGGTGGCGATACCGGTGGTGGCGTAATATTTAACTACGATAGTATTGGTTCGGTATATAAGGTGGTAAGAAATCTTCCTGGTGCTGATGGCCGTCAGTCTTACGGTAATTTTATACAAGCTGCCGATGGAAATTTTTATGGTTTAACATATAATGGTGGGTTGACTAATCATGGTGCCATAGTAGAGTGGAACCCTACAACAAATACAGAAACGGTGCTACATAGCTTTGCCGGTGGTACTACGGACGGCAACTCACCTTATGGCAGCCTTATACAGGCAGCCGATGGTAATTTATATGGTATGACCAATGGTGGCGGCTCAAAGGGCAACGGTGTTATTTTTGAATACAATACTACCTCGTTAACCGAATCGGTGCTGTATAGCTTTGGTACTAACACTGGCGATGGTACTGCCCCTAAAGGTAATTTAATTCAAGTGCATGGTAATTTTTATGGTATGACGACCGCAGGGGGTGGTACAAATAGCGACGGCGTTATTTTTGAATATAATACTACAACCGCAACCGAATCGGTATTGTATAGCTTTGGCAGTGTAAATGACGATGGCATAACCCCTGAGGGCAGTTTAATACTGGCAGCCGATAATAATTTATATGGTACAACATATGGTGGCGGAAAAAACGGCCTGGGTGCTATTATTGAATTCAATACTACATCATTAACCGAAGATACCATATATAGCTTTGCCGGTTTCAATGCTGCAGATGGAGCCAGGCCTGAGGGTAACCTTATGCAGGCAACTGATAATAATTTTTATGGTATGACAGAGCAAGGAGGGGTAAAGAACATAGGTGTGATATTTGAATGGAATACCACAACGCATGCGGAAACAGTGTTGCATAGCTTTGCCACAAGTAATGATGGCACTTCCCCTTATTATGGCAGCCTTATACAAGCAGCCGATGGTAATTTGTATGGTCTTACAGAAGCCGGAGGCGCACACAATTATGGTGCTATAGTTGAATGGAACACTAAGGCACTAACAGAAACAATGGTATATAGTTTTGCCGGAGGTATTGCTGATGGACGGTACCCTTACAACAGTATTATACAAGGTACCGATGGTAATTTTTACGGTACAACTCATATAGGGGGCTTAGATGCTAACACTTACGGTGTTATTTTTGAATACAATACTACCTCATCAACCGAATCTGTAGTGCATCTTTTTGGCGCTACCACGCTCGGTAATAACCCTTCTGGCAGCCTTATACAAGCAAGCAACGGCAATTTTTATGGCATGACAAGTACTGGCGGAACACTTGATTTAGGTACTATATTTGAGCTTACTACAGCAGGTAAAATAAGTGTATTGCATAGTTTTGTTGATACCGATGGCGTAACTCCTTATGGCAGCCTGGTACAAGGTAAAGACGGTGATTTGTATGGCATGACCTACTATGGAGGACGTTATAGTTCTGGTATGTTATTTAAATACGATACCTCTGCCCGGCAATTGGATACCCTTGTAAGTTTCGATGGCGCAAATGTTTCTTCTGCCGATGGTAGCCTTATAGTAGGTACCGACGGTAATTTGTATGGTATGACATCGGGAGGTGGCGCAAATAGCTATGGTGCTATTTTTGAATGGAATACCGCTACCAAAAGTATAAGTACGCTTGCAAGTTTTAATGATGCAAATGGCCAAGGCGCTTTTGGTAGCCTTATACAGGCAAAAGATGGCAATTTTTATGGAATGACATACGGCGGTGGCGTAAATCATCAGGGTAATATTTTCGAATACGATACTACTGCCAAGGTAATAATTTCACTGTATAGCTTTAGTAATACTGAATATCCTTACGGTAGTCTTATACAAGCAACCGATGGAAATTTTTATGGTATGACATCGGGAGGTGGCGCAAATAACCAGGGCAGTATTTTTGAATACAATACTACCACTAATACTGTAAGCACACTGTATAGCTTTGCTAATAATGAAGCTCCTCAGGGCAGCCTTATACAAGCAACCGATGGAATGTTATATGGCATGACACAGTTCGGCGGAACAAATAATGATGGTACTGTTTTTCAGTATAACATAGGTACTGCCACACTAACTACGCTTGAATCATTGACCGGTACCAATGGCCTGAACCCCACATATAATGATTTGCTTGAGGCTATGAGCACCTCATTGTCTTCAGCAGTTAACTGTTCGGGCACTGCGCTTACCGCTAATGTAAGAGGAGCCCAAAGCCCGTATACCTTTAAATGGTCAACCGGTGCAACAAGCAGTACCATAAATGCTAAAACAGCAGGTACCTATTCATATACTGTAACCGATGCACGTGGTATTAAACTTAGTGCAAGTTATGTAGTAACCTACGATACAATTGGTGTAAAGGCTGGAAGCACAGCTACTACATGTAGCGGATCGCCAACAAGCTTATCGGCAGCCGGTAACGGCGGAGCAGGCACCTATACATATAGCTGGATGCCCGGCCCTGTAAACGGAGCAACACCAAGTGTTAGCCCAACAACAAGTACAGTATACACAGTAACTGCCACCGATGGTACCTGTAGTGTTACTGCAACCCAATCGGTAACGGTAAAGCAACCAACTACGGCAAGTCTTACCCAAAGCGCTTGCGATAGTTTAGTGGTAAACAGTATTGTTTATAAAAGCAGCAATACATACATACAAAACTTAACTAACAAAGCGGGTTGCGATAGTACCTTAACACTTAACTTAACCATTAACCCATTGCCTACAGTAGGTATAACCGGTACAAGCAATATTACCGAAGGTAGTAATGATGTGTTAACCGCAACCGGTAGCGCAATAGGTTTTGTATGGAGCGATGGCAGCACACATGACACTGCTAATGTGGTACCTTTAGGTAATGCTACTTACACTTTAACCGGAACCGACGGTAACGGATGTAAAGACACGGCTACATTTAAGGTAACTGTTGCACCTAATGGAGTAAATAATTTATCTAACTCGGGTTCAACTACACTTTACCCTAACCCAACCATTAATACAGTGAACCTTACATTTAATATGCAAGGCGCTAATGTGGCAGCTATAATAAAAGTAATAGATATGAGCGGTAAAGAAGTAATGAATGAAACTACTACCATTGGTAACAGAAAAGTGACCAGTTTAAATATAAGTGATCTTGCACAAGGTATGTACTTTGTAAAAGTAATTACTGAAAGCAATACACAAGTGGTAAGGTTTGTGAAACAATAAAACAAGGTTTATCATACATCCTGCGCAATATTAGGATTTGAAAATAAAAAAGCCCCGCAGTATTGCGGGGCTTTTTTGTGAATCCTTATAAGTCTTACACTCTTTTATTTAATAATACCCAATACATACCCATCTCTGAAACGGCTTTGGTAAAATCATCGAAGTTTACGGGTTTAACTATATAGCTGTTTGCACCTAATGCATAACACTTTTCAATATCGGGGTCTTCAGCCGATGAGGTAAGAACCACTACAGGTATAGAGCGTGTTTTTTCATCCGCTTTTAGTTTTGCCAAAACCTCTATGCCATTTACTTTTGGCATTTTAAGATCAAGCAATACTACTTTAGGCACATTACTGGTATTGCGGCCAGTGTATGGGCCCGTAGCAAAGAAAAAATCGAGCGCTTCCTCCCCATCCTTTAAATGGACCAGGTTATTGGCAACATTTTGTTTTTTCAGGGCTCTGATGGTTAACCTCGCATCATCTTGGTTGTCTTCTACCAATACTACTTCTACTTGTTCGTTATTCATGTTGTGGAGTTTTAAAAAATTACGGTTTTAATTTTTAAGCGAAAAACTGAAGGTAGCGCCTTTGCCAAGTTCGGCTTCGGCCCATATTCGGCCACCGTGCCTTACCATAATGCGCTTAACCAGTGCCAGCCCAATACCGGTACCTTCAAACTCGGTGTTGCTGTGCAAACGCTGAAATACACCAAACAGCTTATCGTAATAGTTCATATTAAAGCCTTCACCATTATCTTTAATACTATAAATATGTTCACCGTCTTTTTCTACTGAACTTATTTCTACAACAGGACTGTCTTTTTTGCCCGAATATTTAACTGCATTTGAAATAAGGTTCGATACTACCTGGTACAGTAAACTACGATCGGCCTTGGCCGGTAACAAAGGGTGTATAATTACTTTGCAATGGAATGATTCAGAAGAGTTTTTTAATTCAGCCAATGCATCTTGTGCAAGTTGCGTCATATTTACCTCGGTAATTTGCATTTCTTTTTTTCCAAGGCGAGAGAAGGCAAGAAGGTCATCAATAAGCTGCCCCATCCTGTCGGAGTTGCTTATTATCGAGTTCATCATTAGCCGCCCCTCATCATCCATCTTATCCTGGTAATCTTCAGTTAATATTTTGGTGTAACCATGTATGGCGCGTAATGGTGCACGCAAGTCATGCGAAACCGAATAACTGAATGCTTCAAGTTCTTTATTGCTAAGTTCAAGTTCGTTTTCAACTTTTTTACGCAGGCGGAACATCAGGTTAATGCCGGCCAGTTGCGATGATAAATGTAATTGTTCCATTTCCATTACTATATCAATAGCAAGCTGAACGTCTTTGGTATATAGTGGAATGAATTTAAAATAACCTTCTTTTTGTATCAGGTATATCATTATCAGGTCGGTAGGTTCAATACTGTCTTTCGATATTCCGGGCAGTTTATCTTCCTCCCAAAGCTTTAGGTTTGCTATTTGTTTTTCTTCGTGTGTACCGTCCAGTAAGGAGTCAACAAAATCATTTATCCCTTTCATCGATTGCGCAAGCATAACTTCATCGGGTATGTGCGCAAATAATTTCAAGATGGGGATATCCATTGCTTTCGAAGCCCTTAATGTTTCAGTGGCTACATCTTTAAGATGATTCTTCCTGATGTATTGTAAATAATCAATGAGTTTTTTCATTGTCTTGATTTGGTAGCTGTAAAGTAAAATAATTTTTTCCAGATACCACTAAGTACAAATACCTAGGTATTTATACCTATTTAAAACAAATAATAGCCGAAAAATGCTGATTATTTTTGCTCGGTCCCGTCCTCGTTATACTTCTTTTGGTATTCGGGCAGGCCGCTATCGTATTTGGTTTCGCTCTGTACTTTTCCGCTCTCGTAGTATATCCTTTCTATGCCTTCTTTTTTGCCATAAACATAGGGTGTCATAAAGCTAATGATACCGCTTTCGTAATAGCTTTTTACAATGCCGTCAATATGGCCATCGGTATAAGGGGTTTCGTTACGCAACTTACCCGAATGGTAATATTCCCTGGCTATACCCTGCGGTACATCGTTCTTATAAATGGTAAGGCGGTAATAGGTTGTAGT
>Ga0206861_1026_pt1 | contig 42424 bp, 35 predicted proteins | sample Alteio_BWOrgCont_45_FD_152617 | JGI IMG/M metagenome (GOLD analysis project Ga0206861, IMG submission 152617) | Enriched cells from forest soil in Barre Woods Harvard Forest LTER site, Petersham, Massachusetts, United States -... | ecosystem: Environmental > Terrestrial > Soil > Temperate forest >... | reverse complement strand
GATCCAAACATAGTTGCAGCGGGCTATCTGAATCCTGAGAAGGGAGTGACTACGGGTGCTGAAGCCTTAGACGGCGCGCGCGCCATTTTAGTGGAAAAATTTGCAGAAAATCCTGAGTTAGTGCAACGCTGCAGGGAATACCTTTGGGATCATGCTTTGCTTTTTAGTCAAATGGCGCCTAAAGCGCCTTTGATAAGCAAATTCAGTGATTTTTATGATTTTTCTCAAGCGATAAAGCTTATTCCTTCGCACCGTGCTTTAGCTTTACTGCGTGGACGCAATGAGTCGATACTCTCTTTAAAAATTGCGTTAAAAGACGAACAAGAACAGCAACATCCTTGTTTTGGTTTTATTGTAGAAGCTGCGCACATTAAATTTAAAAATAATCCCGCGGATGCGTGGTTACGCGAAGTCGTGGAATGGACCTGGAAAACAAAATTATCTGTGAGTACCGAATTGGCGTTACTTACGCGCATGCGTGAAAATGCGGAAGTGGAAGCGATACGCGTCTTTAAAGAAAATCTTCGCGATTTACTGATGGCGCCGCCTGCAGGATTGCGCATTACCTTAGGTTTAGATCCTGGGTTTCGTACTGGGGTGAAAGCAGCAGTGGTAGATGAAACCGGTAAGCTGGTGCATTATGAAACCATATTCCCGCATCAAGGACAAAATGAATATAAAAAAGCGTTAGTTTCTTTAGCGAAAATATGTAAAACCTATCACGTGCAGTTAATTAGCATAGGTAATGGCACGGCGTGTCGTGAAACTGAACTCTGGGTGAAGGAATTAATGCATACCTTACCGGAATTAAATCTCACTTATATTGTAGTCAATGAAGCCGGTGCGTCAGTGTATTCTGCTTCGGCCTTAGCGAGTCAAGAAATGCCGGATGTCGATGTTTCTTATCGGGGCGCAGCATCGATTGCGCGCCGCCTGCAAGATCCTTTAGCTGAATTGGTAAAAATTGATCCTAAATCGATAGGTGTAGGCCAATATCAACATGATCTCAATCAAGTACGTTTAGCCAAAGGTTTAGATGCCATCGTGGAAGATTGCGTGAATGCCATAGGCGTTGATGTGAACACCGCTTCTGCACCGCTATTGCAACGTATTTCTGGTTTAAATCAAACAACGGCCAATGCCATTTTGGCTTATCGGGATAAAAATGGAAAATTTGCAACCCGTGCGGCTTTAAAAAAAGTACCGACTTTAGGACCTAAAACTTTTCAACAAGCGGCCGGGTTTTTACGCATTATGGGTGGGAAAAATCCATTGGATGCTTCCGCAGTGCATCCGGAAGCTTATCCTGTGGTTGAAAAAATATTGCAAGACATTAATTTACCGATACACGCTGCGATTGGAAATAAAGAAACGCTTAAAAAAATTAATATTCAAAAATATGTCGATGAGCATACCGGGTTATTGACCTTAACCGATATTCTGCACGAACTTGAAAAACCTGGACGGGATCCGCGGCCTGAATTTAAATCTGTGCAGTATAAAGCAGGTGTCGATAAAATCAGTGATTTAACACCGGGCATGATATTAGAAGGTGTTGTGACCAATGTGGCCAATTTTGGTGCGTTTGTGGATGTGGGTGTGCATCAAGACGGTTTGGTGCATATTTCTGAATTGGCGGAAAAGTTTGTAGAAGATCCTAGAACGGTGGTCAAAACAGGGCAAATTGTGACAGTACGGGTGTTGAGTGCAGACAGTGAACGTAAACGTATTCAATTGTCGATGCGTTTGCAAGACACTACACGTACTGATGCAAAGCCTGTTGCCGCAGTTGCCCAATCTGAAAAGCCTAGTAATAAAGTTAAAGCTAAACCGCAACCCATTGAAATGCAATCTGCCATGGCGCAAAAGTTACAGGATTTATTTAAACGTTAGAGTATTAGTGTGGATGTACTGATCGTAGTCTCAGTTTCGCCTCTAAGGACTGTATTGTTTGTATTGAGTAGAGGCGTTACCAGATAAGTACTCATATTCGTACCTAAATAGACATAGAATCGCATGAGTAACGTGGGTTTGGGAGTGCCGTTTTCCTCTTTAAATTCATAGGCATGAGCCTCTGGACAGGCTTGTGGTATATAGACCGCCTCCGTGTAGCGTGCAAGCAACTGTTCATAATAGGCTATAAGTGTAGTGATCCCTGCGCGCGCGCTGGCTACATCGTCAGCGTCTTTGTTGTTAAACCAGGGTGTGTTTTCTCTCGCCACATTGGGAATCAGCTCAATCAGTGAATTGCTGATGGCGGCTAAATGTCGACTCGTGTTTTCATGTTGTTGCTTTTTTATTTTAATTTCTTGAGTATTACCTATTCTTTTATCTAATTTATTTTGTTCATTATAAAGACATAAGCCTGCTCCAATAGAAAAAATACAAATCATAGCGGAGATTGAAACAATGCCATACCCGATGTTTCTATCGACTGGACTCTGAGCACTTTCAGTCTGTAGTAGCAAATTGCCTGCCCAATAACCTAAGCCTGACATGATCATCACAAAACCCGTAAGCCCTGTCAGCATTAGATGGAGCTCATTATCACGCTTGTCTTCAAGGTAAGGATCAGTAAGTGGCATATTATTTAATGCCGCTTGGAATATTTTAAGTTCTACTATACGTTGCCTAAGTTCTGGGATCATGTTTTACTCGGAGGATTGATGTATGAAGAATACTAACTTAAATTTAGGGGGTTTGCAAGGGGTTGTTTTGCATTGTCATCCGCCCGCAGGCCTGAATCTACTACACAAATGTCTGTAAAGAAGGTTGGCTGTAGAAGCAAAGAGATCGATAGGCTTGCCCCCTTTGTAAACTGAGGGATCCCCGCGATTATCAAGTTACTTATTTTTGTAAATACTCGGTTAATGTATTCGGTTAATCCATCTTTTGGTGACCCACTGCGTCATCCCGTGCGTAAGCCGCCATCAGAAGTGATAGAAGAGCAGGACTTGCGCGGCTGAAGACACGGGATCCAGGCGGAAATATTGCTTACGAAGTTAATCTATACTGAGCATGTGAGAAACATCTGTAACCTGGATCCCGTGTCTACAGCCGCGAGAGTTAAGTGCTTCTATCACCCCTGATGGCGGCTTACGCACGGGATGACGCAGTGGGTCACCCAGAGATAGATTAACCGAATAGATTAATCGAATATTTACAAAAATAAGTAACTTGATAACCGTGGGGATCCCTCTTTTTCCTCATCCTGTTCCGTAACGCTCACCCTGTCCCTAACAAATCCCCACGAATTTAGTTTTAAGGCCCTAGGCCCACTGCGTCATCCCGTGCGTAAGCCGCCATCAGAAGTGATAGAAGAGCAGGACTTGCGCGGCTGAAGACACGGGATCCAGGCGGAAATATTGCTTACGAAGTTAATCTATGCTGAGCATGTGAGAAACATCTGTAACCTCTATCCCGTGTCTACAGCCGCGAGAGTTAAGTGCTTCTATCACCCCTGATGGCGGCTTACGCACGGGATGACGCAGTGGGCCTACGGCCTTCAAACTATAAATTTACAAAGAGGGGAAATTTTCCGCTTTACAAGGATGACTGAACGACTTTACAAGGATGACTGAACGAGTGGTAAGCCATTTGAAAAAAATTTAGCGTACAGCAGCGGTGATTTTTGAAATGTCATTTTCAAAGTGTTTTTTTGCTGCGGCAATTGTTTCCTTATCATCAAGCATAGATAACATCTCACGCGTTGCCGTTGATTTAGGTTTAGAAAACCATGAATAAAGAGTGCTAGTGCTACTTGTGGAAGCTTGACTGTTTGAGCTTCCAGCGCTGGCACTGCTAGTGTGACTTGCTTTAGAAATCTGGGAAACAGGGGCGCTTTCTTGTTTGCTGGAAAACCATTGATTACGTTTACTATCAATCAATGCATCAATCGCTTGATTAGTATCAGACTCTCCCTGAGTAGATTCTTCAACTTGAGCATCAGCAGGCCGAGACTGTTCTATTGTCTTGCCATTAACGGTAATTACAGGAGTATCTTTTGTATTTGTTTCCTGAATCTTTTGCTCTACTTTTAATAAGGCCGCATGATTTTTCAATAATTCTAAAATCTTATCCCACGTGCCGGTAGTGACTTTATGACTATATAGCCCCAAATTTTTCGTTTTAGTGTGAATGATGGCATGTAGTTCTTTTTGTATTTCGGATCGACTGGGATCATTAGAGGGCTTTAAGAGGTTAAATAATGCAGCAATATCCTCTTTGGTCAAATTACGTTTACTAACAGCTGCGATTACTGCAGCTAAGATAATTTCTTTCATTTCATCTTTATTTGGATTGCCTCTGGAAAATTGAAAAAGTTCAAGTCTGTGACTAATCTCTTTGCTTAATTCTTTTATTGCCCTGCTATCTGTGCTTATATCTAATACACTCAAATCGGTTTTAAAATTTAGCAATTTTGCATGTTCGTTTTTAGCGAATTTCTGATCTTTTAACTGAGTGGAAATTTTATCTTGTAGTGAATGATCTTTATTCTCGCGAGGTAAGCAGAGTGAGAGTTTAAATACATGTGATAATTGTAAAAGTGATAGGCTGCCTAAATCTAAGCCAGATAATTTATTGTATAATTCTATATGATTAAAAGTCCCATCCTCATTAAATACTGTGTTTAGCGCAATGATCTCGTTATAACCTGCTTCATTACTGTTTAAAGCCATTAAACCTTCATAAATAATCATAGAATGATTATTTAAAAGCTGACCTTTTATTAACATATGTTTGTCATTTTGCTCGACATCTCGTCTATAAAAAGTGTTTATTTTGTTTATGTAAGCAGCAAATATGACGGCGCGATGCTTTTGTTTTTCAGCTAAAGGAAGATCGACTAATTGTTTTTCAAATTCATCATGTGCCCTAAAGATTTTATTCAGATCGTTAATAGTCTCTGCTTGTTCGATATCTATTTTGTGTCGATATAAGGTATGAAAGAATTTTTTCTGCTTATTGATTTCTTGATTTAATTTAAACCAAGGTTTGTATTGATTTAAATCAGTAATTTGCTCTGGTAAGTCTGTAGCTTGGGCAGTGAGCTCTTGATTAAGTGTCTCTAAACTCTCTGCACGGAGAATTCTTTGCTTTCTCACTTCTGGGGCATGAAAGGCATCACTTGCTTCACGATAAGCATCAGCATAAGATTTATCAAATAGATTCTTACTTATATTATATGTGCGTTCAGATTTTGTAAATTCAGCCGTTGCATCTTTATACGCTTTATCAAGTCGTCGCTTTTCAGTTTGTTTGTCGTTTGTATACGGTTCATTAGGATTTCTTAGATTCCAAAGATGCAGGCTTTGTTGTGCTGCATACATGTCCTCTTTTTTTGACATGCAAGTTTTGTAGGGTTCGTCTAATAATTTTTCAAATTGTTCTCGTTTTATTATAGTCTCATTTTGTGCTTTGCTTTCTTCAAGGGTGATATCAGGAATTTTATGTAAAAGTGCAGCTAGAGGATTAGCTGGATCTGCATCGATATCATCAAGAATGCGATTTAACTCAGGAATAGCTTTTTCGGCAGGGAGTTTAGATGCGGCATTAACACGTTGTGAGTAGCTAGCAAAACGTAATTGGGCATGTCTTAATGATTGCTGCTCTGCAGTTTCAATTCCAAATGTAAGCCACATATTATCGCGAATACTTTCGAAACTTTTTTTCGCTTCCTGATTATCAGCGAACGGACCGAACCTGGCCGTTGATATCAGCTTATTGAAAAATTCCATTAAGAGTAAATCTATCATATTGCTCGCTCGTTCTCGCTCGTTTATCTATCTATTTGATCTCTTTATATATTCAGTATAAGCCAGAAATATTAAGTGATCATTAAGGTTAATAAATCATTTATATAGCATAAGCCATTGAATTACAATGAAATATTAGCCATCTAGGCTGATGGAGCGGCAATTCCACTTTCTTTACAAGCTTATGGGCTAAGTCTATAAATATTGCCTACCGTTAATAAAGTATTGTAAGCTAGAAATGGGGTCTATTCACCCAGGAATAATAATGATGAAAATGGAATCACGTATTATCGGGCTATTATGCGAGAAAGATCAGGCTTCTCGTATTGTGCGCTGTAATTCTGTTTTTCTTGAATATGCAGGCGTGCAGTCAGCTAACCAAGTTTTAGGCCATACGGACTATGATTTTCCTTGGCAAGAATATGCCGATACCTACCGTAAGCATGAGTTGGATGTTTTAGCCGGGAATAACCATAGTATTATTTTTCCATCGAAAACTGCACAAGGTGAATACAGTGTATTTTTGCATAATAAAGCGGCGCTTCATGATGACGCGGGAAAAATCATTGGCATCCAATGCCATGCCGTTGAAATTATGCATCCGAAAATTCATCAGTTATTTGCACAGTTAAGCGCTCAAACCCCAGAAACGGTACAACAAAAAGGCTATACGCGCGGCAAAAATAAAATATTTGATTTAACTCCACGTGAAAAGGATATTTTATTTTTCTTATGTAAAGCTAAAACTGCTAAACAAATTGCTTTAATTTTAAATATTTCACCGCGCACTATTTATTCGCATATTGAGCACCTTAAACAAAAACTTAATTGCCATACGAAGGGTGAATTGGTGGATGCCGCCTACCAAACGGGTTTTTCACATGAATTACCGAGTCAAATTGCATTAATTGATTTGATAGATCATCTGCAAGGAACCCAATGACACTATGGATAGTTTGCCGCCTTATCAATTGCGTCGCAGCAAACGCGCGCGCAGTTTACAATTGCAATTTACGCCTGAAAAAGGGTTGGAAGTCGTAGTCCCTTATCGGTTGAAGCAGGTTAATCTTGAGCAATTATTTTTACAACACCAAGACTGGATTAACAAAGTTCTGCATTGTGCGCCTCAACGTGAACCGTGCACAAAACCTGAAACTCTAGAATTGTTAGCGCTGAACGAACGCTGGCAAATCAGTTATCAGGCACGCGCGCATACTGTGCGGCTACGAGAGCTTCCGGGATACCATTTACGGATCATGGGCACTCTAGAGGAATGGTCTGATATTCAACGTTTATTAAAGCGGTGGATCTTGCGTTATGCTCACGAGAAGTTATTGACTCAACTTAATGAGATAAGTACAGAGACAGGCCTAAATTATGAACATGCACGCGTCAGAATTCAAAAAAGACGCTGGGGCAGTTGTAATACGCGGAAAGAAATCAGTCTAAATGCGCAATTATTATTCTTAAGCCCAAACTTAGTGCGGCATATTCTAATCCATGAGCTTTGTCATACCCGCCATTTAAACCACTCCGGAGCCTTCTGGCAGTTGGTAGCTGAGCATGATAATGATTATAAGCGCAACAGGCTGCTGTGTCGTAAAGCTGAACATTTTGTCCCCGTATGGTGGCATCAACAAATCCTTGCAATAGGCTAGACATAAAGGTAGAATCGAAGCCTTATGTCAGCTTTATTGTCCTTTAAGAGGCCCATTTAGCTGGAGTTTTTGGTTTTTAACGGGGTATATGATGAAGAAAATTTATGTCGGTGGGTTACCATACAAAGTAACGAGTGAAATGTTAGCTGAAGAGTTCCAACAGTACGGTGAAATTGATGACAGTATTGTTATCAGTGACAGAGCTACTGGACGTTCTCGTGGATTTGGATTTGTCACTTTCTCTTCTGAGCAAGCGGCTAATGCATCCTTGGCGCACAATGGTCGTGAATGGATGGGCAGAACACTGACCGTCAATATGGCTAAAGAAAGAGAAAAAGGCGACAGATAATCTGCGTTTTTATCTCTCCACCTGGGTTTGTTCGCAGGCCCAGGTGGAGTCATTTTTAGCTCTACTCAATTGTCCTTTATTTCTTAGTAGAAATCACTCCACCGGTTAATGTCCAACGCAACGCTTCTTTTTTACTCATATCTACCGGTATGATCTGATCTTTTGAAATATAAACCGTATAGCCACCGACTTGATAACTCATTGGTAAATAAACCGCTACGGTGTCATGTTCAGCAAGCCCAATCGGGGCATCCTCTAAATCACTGCGGGTCACTATGCCAAGTAAGCGCATAGGCGGCGTGCCTATATTAATGATCACCACTTGTTCATGACCATTTTGTTTCGTGCCGCCGGCAAAATATTTCATTAAACTATTGAGTGATTCATAGATATCGCCCACCAAAGGGAATTTTTCTATAACGCGGTCTAACCAGCGTTGTAATTGTTGAAATATCCATAATTGCAGCACTAGACCTACGATATATATCAAAGCAATGGCTAAAATAATGCCCATCCCCGGCACATACCATCCTTCCGGAAGAAAGATCCCAAAAGCCACGCTAAACAACGATTCCACACCGCTAATTAACCACACTAATAAGTAAAGGGTTAACGCCAAAGGGAGAATAGCGAGGAGTCCGGTAATACAAATACTATAGAATTTATTCATCTCATCACCTATGCAAAAGGATCGGGCTTACCTATTGTACCTGAAATCACCAGAACGGGCTGCTCATATGTTAGGCTAGGGATAAGCGCATATTAAACTATCCAGATAACTTATGATAATAATTAATCAGGCCTTTGGATTTGCAGCAAGTCAGTTATGACGATACACTCTAAAGGGTTAACTATGTGCAAGATGACAGGATGTCTACTCATGAAAAAATCAATGTCTGATGATGTGATCACCATTAATAAAGTCAGTGTGCCGCCCGGCACCCATACCTTAGTGGATTTACCAATTTCTCCTTTATATACGCGTACGCCACTTAGCATTCCTATTCATGTGGTGAATGGCGCAAAACCCGGGCCTATATTACTCATTACCTCTGCCATACATGGCGATGAGCTTAATGGCGTAGAAATTATTCGTCGTTTATTGAAACTTAAACTGTTAGATCATTTGAGTGGAACCTTAATTGCGATCCCCATCGTTAATATTTTTGGTTTTATTTATCGCTCGCGCTACTTACCAGATAGACGCGATCTAAATCGCTCTTTTCCAGGCTCAAAAACAGGCTCCATGGCTGCACGCATCGCTGATTTAATCTTAGAAGAAGTGGTGAATGTCTGCACTCATGCGATTGATTTACATACCGGTGCGGTACACCGCTCTAACTGGCCACAAATAAGAGCGGATCTAAACGATGCGCATACCCTAAAATTAGCCAGTGCATTTGGCACGCCGGTATTAATCAATGGGTTATACCTCAATGGGAGTTTAAGAAAATCAACAGTAAGTCGCGGGATCCCCACATTATTGTATGAAGCAGGCGAAGCATTACGCTTAGATGAATTTGCTATCCACGTCGGTGTACGCGGCATTATTAATGTGATGCGCGCTTTGGGCATGTTAAAAAGTAAAGTGACGACTGAGAAAACTGCGCCGCCTGTGATTGCACAAGCCAGTCAATGGGTGCGTGCCTGTGAAGCGGGGCTAATACTGAGTCCTAAACCTTTAGGCGAAAGTGTTAAAGCAGGGGATGCATTGTGTTTTATTGCTAATCCTATTTCTGGTGAGGAAACACCTGTGCATTCGCCTGTGGATGGCATTATTATTGGGGTCAATCATTTGCCTCTTGTGAATGAGGGCGAAGCGATATTTCATATTGTCACTTTTAAATCCTACAAATCACTCAATAAGGTGAATAAAGAACTAAAAGCGTTTGAGTACGAATTTTTACAAGACAGTGATTTACTTTTGAGTTTATAAACTATGTTATTAACTTTTTTGGGTGCAGCAGGGACAATCACGGGTTCTAAGTATTTACTGAATACGGGCAGGCACAAAATATTGGTTGATTGTGGTTTATTCCTAGGTGATAAAGCATTGCGTTTGCGTAATTGGTCGACGTTTCCAGTTAAACCACAGGAAATTGATGCGTTAATCATTACCCATGCTCAGATCGATCACTCGGGATACATTCCTTTACTCGTCAAGCAAGGCTACCGAGGACCTATCTATGCCACCCCTGCAACCATAGCCTTATGCAGTACCTTATTACCCGACAGTGGCTATTTACAAGAAGTGGATGCGACCCACGCTAATCTCCACCATTATTCAACACACCAGCCTGCTTTACCATTGTATACAAAAGAAGATGCCATTTATGCATTAAAACAGTTTGTACCCATAGAATTTATGCAAACACACACCATACTCACGCATGTTGCTTTACAATTCTATCCTGCGGGTCATATTTTAGGCGCAAGCATGATCGAAATCGAAGCAGAAAATTTATGTGTCGTTTTTACGGGTGATATGGGACGCTCGCATGATCCTCTAATGCGTGCACCTCATATTTTGCGTTCGGCAGATTATTTAATTATAGAATCGGCTTACGGGAATCGATTGATTGAAAATGAAGCGGTTACTAAGCGACTTGCAAAAATTATCAATGACACTGCAAACCGAGGTGGCAGCTTGTTAATTCCAGCATTTACTGCAGGTTGTGTGCTCAGAGTATTGTATTATTTGAAGCAATTAATTGACATGAATATGTACGCGCATATCCCTATTTATCTGGATAGCCCGATAGCGATTAATGCCATGGATATTATTACGCAGCATAAAGATGAATTAAAAGTCTCTCTGTCTACATGCAAAGAAATATTGGCAATCGCTACTAAAGTGAATGCCAGAGATGAATTTATGAATCTTGCACTGAATCCAAATTCTAAAATAATAATTTCAGCAAATGGTATGGCCACCGGTGGTCGGATACTAGATTATCTGCAAACATATATCATCGATGCACGTAACACGATTTTATTTACAGATTTTCAAGTTGAGGGCACGATAGGTGATCGGATCGTGCGTTTAGAAAAAGAAATCAAAATTCATGGCCAAATGTACCCTGTGTGTGCTCATATTGAAAATATAACTGCGCTTGCTGCGCATGCCGATTATCAAGAATTATTGGCCTGGCTCAGTCACTTTACGTCTCCCCCGCGCCATACCTTTCTTACTCACGGTGAGAAGTCTGCAACCCTGCTTTTAAAAAATAAAATTAAACAGACTTTGCATTGGCCATGTAGTGTCCCTGAATATTTAGATGTGGAAAGCTTATGCTAATTCTTTAATACCTGCTATAATTTAGGCGATCCATATTCTGGATCTTTACTTTTCTTACTGGAGATCGAAAATGATTAAAAAGATTTTTGCATTGATATTTATGATGATGAGTTTAAGTGCTTTTGCTGATTCTAAAAAAGACATGAATGAAGTCAAGCTTGAAGGTGAAGTGATGTCTGTTGATACAACAGCGCACATGTTTGTGCTCAAAGATGCTAATAATGCAATGAATACTTTTCAAGTAACCGCTGCAACTGAATTTGAGAAAAAATGTGAAAGCTGCCTGATCTTGAAGGAAAACATTTTACCGGTTAAATTTTCAGACTTAGTTGTGGGTAGCTGGGTGCAAGTGAAGTATCAAGCGAATACGCAGGTTAAGATTGCTGACGATGTAAAAATCTACGAAAAGAAATAATGTTCTGAATTCTATCGCACATAATCTCCGTAAATACGGAGATTATTGCGCTGTTAAATCACTCAAAAAATCCCAGCTGTGTACTCGAAACCAAACTATCACCCAGCATATAGATCAATAGTAAAACCACTAAGGGAAAGCACCAAGGTTTTCCTATGATGCCTGGTTTTCTACTGCGCCAAGCCTCATACCAGGCACTTAATGCAAAAGGTGTCCATAAACTGAGCAATAATACGATAGGCATAATATAGCGACCACTTAGGAAAAATCGATAATACAAAAATCCTAGCACGATTAGTACGTATAAAACTAGATAGGTGAACAGCAGGGTACGTGCGGGGGATGTCGGTATAAGTTTTTGCTTTATGGCATATCCGGTCAGCACTGTAAAAAGAGGTGATAGTAACAAGCATATGCGTATTAAAAAATACACCATAAATCCACCGAATAGAAAATAATACAACTGATTATCAGGAATATTGACAGAAACGGCCGGGCGTAGTTGAGCCATTTGTTTATCAAGTGCTTGTAAAAAATCAGCGTGCTCTAAGCGCTGTAGCCAAGGATTAGAAAAAATTAGATCCATTAGATTGGGCTGTTCAATAATATAGGTAATGAGTGCAATCCCACACAGTACACCGACAAAAGTATAAGCACCTAGTGTGTAACGGATCCGCGCAGACAGTTTACGTTGATTATATCTGTCGAATAATAGTGCGAGCGGGGCGAACAACATAACAAAAAGTGCCTCAGTTCGAAATAAAAATGCCATAAACATTGCCAGTCCAAAACCGAACGCATAGCGTAGATGGCTTTTTTGAGCATAAAGCATTAAGAAAAATAATCCATATAACATAAAGGCCCAATGACCTAAATCACGAATAATATAATCGCGATAATCATTTAATCCGGTATGTAATAAAATAATTACGGCTGCAAATATTTGTTCTTGCAAACGTCCGCCTAACGCGCCGATTAATTGGATAAACCCCGTGACAATGATAAGACACAACACAGTGTTGAGGACATAGGCGGCATCAATTAAAGTGAGGTGGGTGAGGGCGTGAGTCCAAGCAATGGCTATCGAATAAAAAGGCCATGGATAAACAGCAAAGGACGACTCCCAGCCGTGTTGTGCATACGCTTCTGCAGCTTGTAAGTATAAAATACCATCTTTATTGATTTCGGCATTTGTATTTAGCCAAATAGATAGTAAAATACTACCCACTATGGCAAACAGGTAGAGTAGTTTGTAATGTTGATTAGAAAATATGGGCATAGGTTTACATAAAAATAACGATATGATTTTCGGGTGAGTTTATCAGTTTCAATCACTAATAAGCAACTCGGCATACTTGTGGGCGTGTTATGAGATCATTAAAATTTTCAAACAGACAAACGTTAAGTCAGTGTATTCTTAAACTTGTGTTAATTTAACGTGCGTGTTAAGTTTGCACTCCATAGATGTACCTAAGAAGAAATAATGCAATATTTGTCACTCGTGTTTTGTTTAAGTCTACTTTTAGTCACCCACGCTGTGCACGCAGAAGAGTTAGTCGATGATGATGAAGGACAATCCGACCATGAAAATTCAGGTTCATGGCTCGATAAAATCACGCCTAGCACTCACTCTGTGTTTATGAAGCGCTTTGAGGAAGAGGAGGGGGAAGAGAGCCGTTACCTGCTTAAAACCTATCGTCCCAATTATATTTTGCCTTATTATTACACGGGCTCTCCTGATTATGCGGCTTATGAAAATGATATTCCTGACAATCAAACACTCAAGCATTCCGAATTCAAAGGGCAGCTGAGTATATATGTACCATTATGGGAAGATATTTTGGGATCTGCCTATAGCTTGCAAGCGGCTTATACTCAGTTAAGTTATTGGCAAGTGTACACAGAATCACAATGGTTTCGTGAAACCGATTATGAGCCTGAACTATTTCTAACGACACGTCCGCACCGCAATTGGCTCATTAATTATGGGCTTAATCATCAATCTAATGGACGAGGTGGGGATAATGAGCGCAGCTGGAATCGTGCCTATGTTGATATCGCAGCATCTGGGGATGATTGGGTCATAGGTATGCGACTCTGGGCCTTAATATTTAAAGCGCAATCATCAGATATCCACAATCCTGATATTGAGGATTATTTAGGAAATAGTGAATTTTTGGTCAGTTATAAACTTTATGAAAGCACCTTAAGCCTTACTGCCAGAAATCTTGAGCGCATTTCACACTCTGCTTTACAAGCGACATGGAGTCATCCTGTCACAGAATACTTAAGTCTTTATGCGCAAGGATTCAGTGGCTACGGACAAAGCTTAATTGAATACAATCATCATACCAATTCATTTGGTGTAGGCTTTGCACTGAATGATTGGATTTAACTGTCTAAAGGATTTATGCCACCACTCAAATTACATTGGGCTAGAAACCTTAAAAAAGGCCGCAAAAATGTTGGGGATTGGTTATCGCCGGTTTTAGTGCAGCACTTGTCCGGTTGCGATGTGGTGTATGCCGCGCCTAATGACTGTGATTTAATTGCCATAGGCAGCATGCTGCAGCGCGTTAAGCATCATTTTTGGAATCGCCGCATTCATGTGTGGGGCACAGGATTTATTGCACCACAAAAAATGGTACCGTCTAGGCATTATTATCATGCAATACGCGGTCATGAAAGTGCCGCGTTAATTAAAAACGCAGTGATCCCGGCTTTCGGTGACCCGGGGCTTTTAGTGGATAGGTTGTTACCTCATTACGCCACAGTGACTAAGCAACACCGTATCGGTGTGATCCCGCATTATAAAGATCAAGACCAAGTACAAATTTCAGAATTCATTGCACGGACGCCGCATGCGATCATGATAGATGTATTAGCTGAGCCTGAAGATTTCTTACATCATGTAGCAAGTTGTGAATTTATTTTATCCTCTAGCCTACATGGCTTAATCGTGGCTGATGCGTTTCATATTCCTAATGCCTGGATAGCACTCTCAACACAGGTAATAGGCGGTGCATTTAAATTTCGTGATTATTACAGTATTTTTGGAATGAATAACCCTCAGTCATATGATTTAGCACTGATGCAAGCAACGCTGATAGACGATATTGCAAGTCAGTATCGACGCCCAGGATTAGCCGCTATTCAGGCGAATTTAATTAAACATTTTCCATTCTTAAAGGAGTAGTGTCTCATGATTAAAACTATTTATCGGTGCATAGTGTTATTGCTTTTGCTCAATTCAAATGCGTTACTTGCAGATTCGAGTACGCCATTACCGCTTGATAAATTAAAATTACCTCCTGGTTTTTCCATCAGTATTTATGCGGAGAAGCTCCCTGGTGCACGTACGCTTGCGCGCAGTGACAGTGGAGTAATTTTTATCGGCACACGTGGAGAAGGAAAAGTGTATGCACTGATCCCCGCTAAAAATGTTAATGAAAAAATGCGCATGATCACCTTGCTTACAGGTTTAAATGAACCCAATGGCGTAGCGTACTATCAAGGCGATTTATATGTCGCGGAAACAAATCGGATCCTCAAATATGAAAAGGTGGAAACGCATATAGATAACATGCCTGCGCCTATCGTTTTAACCGATCAATTACCTAATGAAAAATGGCATGGTTATCGGGTGCTTCATGTTGGCCCGGATAAAAAGTTGTATGTGGCCATAGGCATGCCATGTAACACCTGTTTTCATCGTAACGATCAGCCTCTATTTGGCACCATTGCACGCATGTCGCTTAATGGCAAAGATTTAGAGGTGTATGCTTTGGGCGTGCGTAACAGCGTAGGCTTTGATTGGCATCCTAAAACCCATGAATTATGGTTTACGGACAATGGTCAGGATTTCATGGGGGATGATATTCCGCCTGATGAAATTAATCGCGCGACACAAAAAGGCCAGGATTTTGGTTTTCCCTATGTTTATGGCGATAATATCTTGGCTCCAGGCTATAAGCCTGAAATCATAAAAAATCTAAAATTTGAGCCGCCCGCATATAAACTCCCTGCGCATGTCGCGCCATTAGGGCTGTTTTTTTACACCGGGATGCAATTCCCCCCGGCCTATCATTATCAGCCTTTTGTCGCCTTGCATGGGTCTTGGAATCGCAGTAAAAAAGCAGGCTATGAGGTCATTAAATTAACGCTGAATGGAAATCAAGTGACTGGAACGGAGCCGTTCATTACCGGTTGGCTACAAGGTGAAATCGCCTGGGGTCGCCCGGTGGACTTTTTAATGCTACCTGAGGGCAGCTTACTGATTTCTGATGATTTTAATGGCGTGATTTATCAGGTGAGTTGGAAGCAATAAAAGTGGCTTAAGGGCATTACAATCTGAAGTATCCCCACGGGTTTTAGTTTGAAGGCCCTAGGCCCACTGCGTCATCCCGTGCGTAAGCCGCCATCATGGGTGATAGAAGAGCAGGACTTGCGCGGCTGAAGACACGGGATCCAGGTGGAAATATTGCTTACGAAGTTAATCTATGCTGAGCATGTGAGAAACATCTGTAACCTGGATCCCGTGTCTACAGCCGCGAGAGTGAAGTGCTTCTATCACCCCTGATGGCGGCTTACGCACGGGATGACGCAGTGGGTCACCCAGAGATAGATTAACCGAATAGATTAACCGAATAGATTAACCGAATATTTAAAAAAATAAGTAACTTGATAACCGCGGGGATCCCTCTTTTCCCTCATCCTGTTCCCTAACAAATCCCCACGAATTTAGTTTTAAGGCCGTAGGCCCAGCGTCATCCCGTGCGTAAGCCGCCATCATGGGTGATAGAAGAGCAGGACTTGCGCGGCTGAAGACACGGGATCCAGGTGGAAATATTGCTTACGAAGTTAATCTATGCTGAGCATGTGAGAAACATCTGTAACCTGGATCCCGTGTCTACAGCCGCGAGAGTGAAGTGCTTCTATCACCCCTGATGGCGGCTTACGCACGGGATGACGCAGAGTGGGCCTAGGGCCTTCAAACTAAAACCCGTTGGGATACTTCAGATTGCAATAAATAGTTACCAGAGGGTGTTTTTTGACATTCCCTTCTACACGCTGTACCATCTTTGGGCTCTAGACTTCCAACCTCGGTACTGCCTATGCTAGCGGATGATGATCCATATCTCTATGAAAAACCAAGCAAAAGCGAGCGCAAACGCGCAAGTCTCGCCCTGCAAAAGCTCAGTGAACCGTTGTTGACCCTAAAACCTGCTCAATTAGAAGAATTAGGCTTGCCGACAGAATTACTCCGGGCATTGGATGAAACAAAACGTATTCCAGGGGATAAAGCAAAAAAACGCCAGCATCTATATCTGGGTAAGCTTATCCGCCAGCTCGATGAAGAAACGCTAGAACGCATTAAACGTAAACTTGAGCGTAGGCACTGATGGAGTATTCATTTTTTGCTAATTGCCCAAAATTAGTTGAAGGCCTGCTGGCGGATGAACTGCGCGAACTCGGCGCGACCAAGTGTAAAGAAACACTGACCGGTGTGTATTTTACTGCGACGCTTGCTTCTGCATACCGCATGTGTTTGTGGTCACGTCTTGCTAACCATATTTTACTGCAATTGGCGACGATTGATGTGACTGATATTGCCTCTATCCATAAAGGGGTCTCGCGTATCGATTGGTCTAAACATTTCTCAGCAAATCAAAGCTTTAAAATTGATTTCTCAGGTTTATCTTCACTTATTCAAAACACTCAATATGGTGCACAAGTCGTAAAAGATGCCATAGTCGATCAATTTAGATCGCGCGGCGGGGACCGGCCGAGTGTTGCACTCAATGATCCTGATATTCGCATTCATGCCCATTTATACGGCGATAAACTTACTTTAAGTTTAGATCTCTCGGGCGAGAGTTTACACAAACGGGGTTATCGTCAGGATACTCATACTGAAGCACCCATGAAAGAAAATTTAGCGGCAGCGCTACTGATACGGTGCAAATGGTCCAGTACATGGCAAAACTATACTTATTTTATGGATCCAATGTGTGGTTCAGGCACACTGCTGATTGAAGCTGCCTTGATGGCAAGTGATACCGCGCCGGGATTATTAAGAGAAAAATTTGGGTTTAGCACCTGGCGCGGGCATGAACCTGCTATTTGGAAAACACTGTTAACCGAAGCGATCGAGCGACGTAAAATAGGAATGTCTCAACACTTGCCTGATATCAGAGGCTTTGATGCCAGCCCACGCACTGTGGTCACTGCGCGTGAAAACATTGAACGCGCCGGCTTAGAAAAATGGCTAGATGTTTCTGTACGCGAACTCTCGCATTTAACCGCACCGACGCACCATGGTAACAAACCGGGATTGCTGATGACTAATCCGCCGTATGGCGAGCGATTAGGCGATGAAGCGAGTTTAAAACCTTTGTATCAGCATTTTGGAGCGCGCTTGCGCGAACAATTTCAAGGCTGGGAAGTGGCTTTATTTTTAGGTAATTTAGAACTGGGCAAAGCCATGCGGATCCGATCCTATAAAAGTTATGCCTTTTTTAACAGCACGATTCCGTGTAAATTATTGCTGATGAAAATTATACCTGAATGGTTTATGCGTGAGAGGGAGGTCGAAGCCCCCGTAGAATCAGCGCCTAGAGTGTTATCTGAAGAGGCCCAAATGTTTGCTAATCGCTTGCGTAAAAATCTTAAAGCGTTAAAACCATGGGTCACCAAAAATAATATTCATGCCTATCGAATTTATGATGCGGATATGCCCGAATATGCCGTTGCGATAGATTGTTATAATGATTGGGCGCATGTGCAAGAATATGCCGCTCCTAAAACAGTTAATGCAGAAAAAGCAGCTGAGCGCTTAAAGCAGATCTGCAATGCCATTCCTGTGGTGCTTGAAATCCCACCTCATCATATTGTCATCAAAGAACGTAAGCAACAAAAAGATCATTCGCAATATGAAAAAATCAATGCCAAAGGTGAAACCCTGACCGTGCAAGAAGGGGATTGTAAATTACTGGTTAATTTACATGATTATCTTGATACTGGTTTGTTTTTAGATCATCGCCCGATACGTCTTTATTTGGCTAGCCATGCTAAAGGCAAACGGCTATTAAATTTATATTGCTATACCGGCAGTGTCACCGTACAGGCCGCCATGGGCGGGGCACGTTCCTCTGTCAGTGTGGATATGTCGGCAACTTACACCCATTGGGCTAGGCGCAATTTGAGTTTAAATGGTTTAAGTGTAGCGTTACATCGGGTGGTGCAAGCAGATTGCTGGCCCTGGTTAGAAAATAATAAGGAAAAATTTGATATTATTTTCCTAGATCCACCCACATTCTCGCGCTCTAAACGTATGGATACTGATTTTGATATCCAGCGCGATCATGTGGATTTGATTCGAGAATGTATGCGTCATTTGGCTGATGAGGGTGTTTTATATTTTTCAAATAATTTCAGAAAGTTTAAATTAGATGAACAAGCGCTCTCTGATTTAACGATTAAAGACATTACTGCTCAAACTATAGATAAAGATTTTCAGCGTGATCCTAAAATACATTGTTGTTTTCTAATTACTGCCAGGTAGCTAAGAGTAAAAAATGACAATAATAGTTAGGGGTGCAAATAATAAAATTGTCTAAAAAATTATACTTGTAGCAAAGGTGTTCTTAATGAGCCTGTTAAAAGCATTAATTCAGTATCTTCATGGTTAGAATTATGGGTTTGAGGAGTCTGGAGTAAAGATTCAGCTAAAACATTCGTAGGATAATCGCGAAATGGTCTTTTCAAATTTTCAAGTTGAATTATATCTTTTGAAAACTCATCTTTAATCTCTCCAAACCTTTTAATTAAACTCGTTATTTTAAAATCATCAATCATAAACCCCAGGCCTTTAAGCTTATCTACTGCAAAATTAATTTCATTTCTTTGTTTTTTTGGCAAACTTTTAATGTAATTATTAAAGCATAACAAGCAAAATGAAAACGATGATACTTTACCTGTGTTGCAATTATTTAATACTTCTAATAACGATTCGAGCTCAAACATGCGCGCTTTAATTAATGGCAGTTGCGCTTCAGTAAACGCAAGGATCTGCAATTTGTTTTTATAATACTGTTTTAACAGGGGAGTGATTGATAAATAAACAGGCTGACTGATATTAAGTAGTTCACTTTTTGCTGGAGCTTCATTCAGTTGCCGTAATAACTTGGCAAAACCAAACTCATCAAAAACCTTTAGCACGGATACATCGTCGCAATCCGTATAAACCTGAATCAAATGTGCAAACACGGGTAAGCAGTTGGTAATTTCAGTCGGATCAGTGAGTGTTAAGATCCCATTTAGCAGAGCGCGCAATCCGTGATTGTCTTTTTTTATAATCATCAATTGGATCACTGTTCGATCGCTCGCTAGACCCTCGGTAGCGATGTGGGAATTTTGATTTGAGCATAAAGTTGCGCCAGATTTTACTAAAAATATTATACCTTCATAATTTCTACTCCCAAGACATTGGTGAGCTAAAGTAAGGCCTGAATTATTTTTCTGATTGACTAAACTTTGAGCAAAGGTCGACAGATTAAGAATATATTTAGCCAAAGCATTGCGATTATTCATTACTGCGTATTGAAATAAAAATTGTATGAATAATGAATTTTTATCGTTTTTACGCTTATTATTATGAATAAAAAGAGCTTCTATGGTATGTCGCCCCGCACGATTGTCTATGCATGGTCCTTCAACATGAATTTCTTCTGGCTTGCCGTTGATAATGAGCTCACAAGTCCTGGCAGGTCCTGGCTGATTTGTTACATGTATAGAAATTTTAAAAGCGGCAAGAATATAAGTATTGATAATTGTGTTTAGGTTTTTTAGCTGTGTTAAGTATTTATACAGCTGTAATGCGATTTGATCGGTTTGCGCAAAAGCCAGTGCAAACAATGCAATGGAATGAGTTCTGATATCTTCAGTTTCGGTTTTATTTAATGTTTCAAGTAATAGACTAACAATGGCTGCATTATTAGTTTTTACCGCTGCGGTTAAAAAATTATCATCCAGTGAAAAATTAACCGCATCGGTAAGTGCTTGCCCCCCGAGAGTCAGATGATTTAAGTACGCATTTAAGGAAGTTATTTGCTCCGTACGTATGTAATCAATTAATGTTTCCGTTTGCTGCTGCTTTATTCTTTTTTTAATTTCTGCATTTAAAACCATTATTATGCTCTTAGGGTTGAAAATCAAATGAACTCAATCGCTTTCATTTGATTGTAAAGTGAATGGCTTAAATCGTACCATTTCAAAGATATTACATCAATGCATACACACTGTTTTAATTTAATGCACTGAGATCTTTCAAGCTGAACGTAAGCTAACTTAGTAAGCTACGGTTTCAAATTAGAAATTTTTGCGATGAAACACTTTGCGCTTATTACTGATATAATCAATAATGAGCTCAAATCTTAGCTCTAAAATTAGGATGTCGTATTCAAATGATTGAACTTGATCCCTTATTATTAGCCCGCATCCAATTTGCTTTCACGATAAGTTTTCATATCGTATTCCCAGCGCTCACCATAGGGCTAGCTAGTTTCTTAGTTGTGATTGAAGGGCTTTGGCTGAAAACCAATAATCGACACTATTACGAAATCTATAAATTATGGATTAAAATTTTTGCTGTTGCTTTTGGTATGGGTGTGGTATCCGGTGTGGTCATGTCTTATCAGTTTGGTACGAATTGGTCGGTATTCTCTGATAGGGTAGGGAATGTGATCGGCCCCTTAATGGGATTCGAAGTACTCACGGCATTTTTTTTAGAAGCTTCATTTTTAGGGATCATGTTATTTGGCTGGGGACGGGTCAGCCCACGCATGCATTTTATTGCAACAATAATAGTGGCCATCGGTACATTAATTTCTGCATTTTGGATCATATCAGCAAATAGCTGGATGCAAACACCTCAAGGTTTTGAAATAGGGCTAGATGGTCGTTTATACCCCACAAATTGGCAAGAGATCATTTTCAATCCTTCATTTCCTTACCGCTTTTTGCACATGGTCACAGCGGCCTATTTAACTTCAGCATTTGTCATAGGTGGTGTCGGCGCGTTTTATCTCTGGAATAGACGTCATAGGCCACAGGCAAAAATCATGTTGAGTATGGCCACCCTGATGGCGCTATTCGTCGCGCCCATACAAGTTTTTATCGGCGATCTGCATGGATTAAATACACTGGAATATCAACCCGCAAAAATAGCTGCAATGGAAGGGATTTGGGATACCGAGAAGAGTGCAGGTTTACGCTTATTTGCAATACCTGATCAGAAAAATGAAATGAATCATTATGAAATTGTCATTCCCCACTTGGCGAGTTTAATTTTGACGCATAGTTTAGAGGGCGAGGTAAAAGGATTAAAAGAGTGGCCTAAAGAAGATAGGCCTCCAGTCGCTTGGGTATTTTTTGCATTTCGCATTATGGTTGGCATTGGATTTTTAATGATAACGATAGGACTCATCAGCACTGTCTATTATTTTCGAGGCAAATTATTTGAATCGCGTCCCCTGCATGCGTGGTGGATGCTCATGATGCCTTCTGGATTTATTGCGTTACTCGCGGGTTGGTTTGTCACTGAAATTGGTCGGCAGCCCTATACGGCTTATGGCGTTATCCGCACCGCTGAGTCTGTTTCTCCTGCAATTATAGGTCCACAAGTCGCATGGTCGCTCTTAGCGTTTGTCGTAATGTATACCTTAGTGTTTGGTGCAGGCAGTTATTATATTTTGAAATTGATTTACAAAGGGATCCCTAAAGGAGATCAACATGTTTGATTTCTCAACTTTTCTAGATTTACCCTTTATTTGGGGTGCACTGATTGCATTAGCTATTTTTTTATATGTGTTACTCGATGGCTTTGATTTAGGCGTCGGTATTATTTTCCCTTTTGCACCTTCGGAGAAATGCCGTAATCGCATGATGAATTCAGTAGTGCCGTTTTGGGATGGTAATGAAACCTGGTTAGTGTTGGGAGGAGGGGGCTTGTTGGCTGCTTTTCCGCTCGCTTATGCGATATTACTCCCCGCATTTTACATGCCGATTATTATGATGCTATTGTGTTTAATTATGCGCGGAGTAGCGTTTGAATTTAGGTTTAAATCCGAAGGCAAAGCACGCGCGCTATGGGATTACGCCTTTCATTTTGGGTCCCTAGGGGCTGCCTTTATGCAAGGCGTTATTTTAGGCGCATTTGTACAAGGGGTGAATGTGACCGGCCGCAATTTTTCGGGAGGTCCTTTTGATTGGGCCAGTGGTTTTAGCATGATGACCGGTATCGCCGTAGTATTTGGTTATGCCTTATTAGGCTCGACCTGGTTAATTATGAAAACAGAAGATATCACCCAAGTCTGGGCACGCAAAGTCGCGGCTTACGTACTCGCGTTTGTTGGAATTGCAATGATATTAGTCAGTATATGTATGCCCTTAATACATGAACATATCCGCCATTTTTGGTTTAGTTTACCGAATTTTTATTATTTACTCCCCATTCCACTTTGTACCTTAGGTTTATTTATCTTACTTTGGCATGATCTTTATCGTGCACATCAAGAATACCGACCATTTTTTTTAACGCTGGCTATTTTTTCTATGGGCTATTTAGGCTTTGGTTTGAGTATTTATCCATGGATGATACCCTTTCACTATACGCTGACTGAGGCTGCTGCTGCAGGCCCTAGCTTATCTTTATTATTAGTCGGTGTCGTTCCGCTATTGCCACTCATTTTAGGTTACACCGCTTATAGTTATTATACATTCCGTGGTAAAAGTGATCATGAACATACGTATTAAAGAAGGCGTACAATTTTGGCTTGCGCAGCATCCCAAAATTAAACAATGGCTATGGTTTATTATTTTATGGATCTTTGGATTAGTGACTGTAGTGGTTTTAACTTATCCAATCAAACTACTGATGTGTGCCATCTGATTTTATTAAGGAATAGCCATGAAAATCGCTATCATAGGTGCTTCAATTGCAGGGTTGACCGCAGCAACGCTACTTAAACAGGATCATCAACTCACGATTTATGAACAAAATCCCGACGCTCTAAAAAATCAAGGTGCTGGCATCGTCATCCCTGTAGAGTTGTTTAATGCTTTGCTAGAGCAAAATATATTAAATAATAATATTTTAGCAATCGGCATTATTAAGAGGAGTATTATTGCCAATGAAAACAATCATGAAAAATTAATTTGTGAGCAAAACCTTGTCGCGCGCGCATTGCATTGGCAAACGCTTTATGCACAACTTAAAACAAATATTTCTAATGCACTCATTAAACCCAAAAAAATTGTCCATATTAAAGAAATTCAAGACGAAGAAAACTATGATTTAATCATAGGGGCAGATGGCCATCATTCAATTATTGCAAAAACTATTTGTAATACGATGGCGCCGCTGTACGCAGGTTACATTGCCTGGAGAGGTACTGTCCCTCTAGTTGAATGCATAAGCCCTGAAATTTTTGGATCAATTACTGAAAGTACCGTGCCTTATTTTGTATACCCTAACGGTCATTGTTTGATGTATTTAGTTGTTGAGCCCGACACAGATCAAATATTGATTAACTGGGTACTTTATGAAAAGCGAACTGAGGCCTCATTACAAAACGTATTATCCATGAATAAGGATGCTCATCAATATCGGACATTAGCACGCGGCCAAATGGATACAGAACAGAAGAAATATCTTCACGAGATGAGCAGTGTTTTACCTAAAATTGCTCACGAAATTATCATGCATACAAGCGAGCCCTTTATTCAGCCTGTTTATACTAGAGTGGCACCACACCGTATCAATGCACAAGGCAATACCATACTCATTGGGGATGCTGCAAGCACCTTACCGCCGCACACGGCAAGCGGTGCAACTAAAGGCATGACAGATGCTTTGCAAATTACTGCTGCCATTAACAATAATGGCCTAGAGGGAATAAAAGAATGGGCCATGATGCGGCAGTTAGACGATCAAAAATTATTAGGCCTATCCAACAGAATGAAAGATTTTTTAGTGATGAATACCCCAGATTGGAGCACGATGACAGCCCTGAAATTTGCGGAAATATGGTCCAAAGTGATCGCAGGCGAATCTTGGTATACCTCAAATACTTCAGAAAAATAATGAAGCGAAACTATTATTGCTAGCAGGTGAGATTAAGGGTGTATCGAAGATCTGCTCACTTACACTTAAAGTTATATTTCAGATCCACTGGATAATGGGGCGATGCTGATTTAGAATCAATATTGACCTTATTAAATTTACTTTTCAAATAGGTTAGATCGCATTTTAATAAGTTATCTTTATCTGCAGCAGATAACGAAGGCATAGTGTTTTGCTGTCTAAGATTTATAGTTTGTTTAACAAGACTAACCATTACATTTTTACGCCCCTCTACGCACTGAGCAATAAGGGTTTTGCCTTGTAATTGACTGATCTGCTTATTGATACTTTCATGGTCCGTCTTGTTATAACTTAAGGAAATTTTCTTCATGGCACTTATATTCTCAGATGAGCTAAGTACTTCGACGCAAGTGTCTGCATTTGTTTTAGAGCTCATGCAGCAGGTTGTTTTAATTTCTTTATTATTTAAACTTTGCTTAGGTAACGTGACGGGTTGAAAATTTCCTGTATAAAATGAATTTCTAATGGATCCACAATCACGATCCGGATCTATGGAAACATCCTGCAACAGTTTTCTGACAACAGTCTCGTGAGATGTCGCATAATCTAAGGCTGCTTTACCGTTATTGTCACATTGAGTAATACTTGCGCCGGCTGTAATTAAGGCATTCACAATGTCCACTTGCCCCAGTGCGCAAGCAATATGCAAAGCCGTTCTTCCTTCTGCATCTGCGGCATTGACATGGGATTGGCCGTCTTTAAGAATTTCCTGAACCATTTTTAATGACATGACTTGTGTTGCAGTAATTAATAGAGTTTTACTGCCTTTATTATCGCGTGCATTATAGTTAATTTTTCTATTATGCTTGCGGCATAATTCGATCATTCGTATAGCGATCTCAAAAGTTTCGTTGGCTATTGCAATATGTAATATCGTCCCATAACCCATCAAGGTTTCTGGAATATTAATATCAGCGCCGTGGGCAATCAGATACTCACACACTTCTTGTCCATCGGGTCTGAAGTAGGCGGAATGAAGTGCGGTCCAGCCCTCATGATTAATATTGATATTAGCTCCACAGGATTCAATCAATCTTTTCATGCGCGCGAAATCAGCATCTCTATTGAGCAAATAGGGCTTGTATCCAGCTGAGTTATTGGCAATAAAAACCGCGACGACTTGGTTCTGGACATCAACAGATAAGTTGGGAAATCGGGTAAATGTATTTGAAATAATGTTATCTGTAATCCCAGGTTCTAAGGGTTCCTCGTTTTTATTTTTTCGATTAGCAAATAATTGTTTAAGTCGCGCAACTTGTCCATTACCTGCGGCGAAGATTATCTCTGAATTTCTTAAACCGACTGCGGCGGTAAATGCTGCTGGTTCAAAACGTAATACTTTCATAACGATAACCTCTATAACCCTTATTAAATTAAGTTGTTAAAATAACATGAATAATTAACTTTTGCAATCCGTTTAAATACAAACTATCTAGCTTGTTGACTTTGATTTCTAAGGATGCTAGGCTGTGCTAATGAATATAAATACTGCCTTTACATTTTCACCCCTCCACTCCATGCGCATGCCTAGCGCCTAGGGGTGATTTTCTGTTTCTAATCCTCCTTGGCGCGCTGTTCTAAGAAATAAATGAACAAACCCCTAGGAGAAAAATCATGCTTACTCTCAGCTACAATGCGCAACAAGACCCCTCATACCATTTACAAAAATCTATGATTCAACTGAATCGTAACCCAGGTTGTCATTCCAACCATAGTCCTATCGTGGGCACCAGGGCGGATGAATTAAAAGGCATACGCGCAAAAATTAAAGAGGCGCCTGTTTTAGCTGAATTAGAATATCAGCTGCATGATGCGCCGGATGCACTCCAAAATTTTTTATTGATCCCTTATATCTATCGCGTTGCTGCAGATGATATTTCTAAAGAAATTTTTGATCACTATATTTTACGCTATCAGAACGAAGGCATTAACGAGGCCAATGCCGTAGAATGGCATCATACTTCAGAAATTTATTGTGGCTATGCCAATTTTTCTTGTAATAGCAAAGGATGCAATTTAAGTCGCTGGGAGGCTCATGCGCATGTGGTGGTGCATCGTGAGCATCACGAATTTCATCAACAAGAAAACGATCGTTATACCTCGCATTATTTGCTGGCGATACATGAATTACAACATGTAGAAGAATGGGACCCCAGTGAAACTCATCGCTCGCATATCGGCAAAGAATTGCTCACGTCGCTGTGTTCTTTAATTTTGACGGATCATGTTTATAAGCGCATATTCGGAAGTAAAGAAACAGCTGAGGAGTGTTATATGGAAAGACTATCACGATCGGAAATAATAGTATCCCCATAGGCAGGGTGGCAAACTTCTACCGTGAATTAACCAAAGTTCATGGCTGTCTTTATAAAGCAGTGATATCGGATCAGTCACTTGCGTTTTTATCAGGAACGCAGGGGTTAACTAACACGCCTATTTTTGCAAAGCTAGGATGATAATAGTACTATGTGAGGGTGAAAACTAACGAATCCCCACGGATTGTAGTTTTAAGGCCGTAGGCCTTATACCGTTGTGACCCACTGCGTCATCCCGTGCGTAAGCCGCCATCACGGGTGAAAGAAGAGCAGGGCTTGCGCGGCTGAAGACACGGGATCCAGGCGGAAATATTGCTTACGAAGTTAATCTATGCTGAGCACGTAAGAATATCTCTAACCTGGATCCCGTGTCTACAGCCGCGAGAGTGAAGTGCTTTTATCACCTATGATGGCGGCTTACGCACGGGATGACGCAGTGGGTCACCCAGAGATAGATTAACCAAATATTTACAAAAATAAGTAACTTGATAACCGTGGGGATTCGTTAGGGATGACAATGAATTAATGCTGGAATAATTATGATTAAAACTGCCACAGAAATTATTAAGATGCGCGCTGCAGGGCAGCTTACGGCTAAAGTACTGGATGCCGTGAGTGAGATCATCAAACCTGGGATCACGACCTTAGAAATAGATGCATTTTGCGAAGATTATATCGTCAATACTTTACATGCCGAACCGGGCAGTAAAGGCCAATACGATTATCCCTATACGGTAAATACATCAGTCAATCATGTGGTATGCCACGGTTGGCCCACAACTAAAGCATTAGAAAAAGGTGATATCGTTAATGTCGATGTCACGGTGAGAAAAGACGGCTATTATGGAGATAGTAGTATGATGTTTAGTGTCGGCCCCGTTGCCGCCCATGCCAAGCGCTTAATTGATGTCACCCAACATTGTTTATATTTAGGCATATTAGCAGTAAGACCTGGCGCAACCTTAGGCGATATTGGACATGTGATCCAACGCTATGCCTATGCGCACCATTATGCTGTGGTACGGGAATATTGCGGTCATGGCATCGGGAAAAAAATGCATGAAGAACCACAAATAACACATTTTGGTGAGCCAGGAAAGGGCATGGTTTTAAAAGCGGGCATGACTTTTACCATTGAGCCCATGATTAATCAAGGGAAAGCCGCAGTTAAAGTATTAAAAGATGATTGGACAGTCGTAACAAAAGATAAGCGTTTGTCCGCACAATGGGAGCATACTATTCTAGTTACGGATCAGAGTTTTGAAGTGCTCACTTTAAGAGATTCAGAAAAAAAAGGATTTGAAGCGTTTATTAGAGGGGAATCTAAATGATTAAATATAGTGATCATGTCTGGTAATGCTACCGAAATGGACCCATGAAAATCATCTTAAAAATAAGTTAGATTTTTCATGAGTCCAGGCTGTCTACTCAAACGTTGCAATCCACACGCTAGAAGGGTTGGAAAATAAACCTTCTTGCTTATCGCATCTCTTGATGTCACCATATTCCTGATTGATAGGGCAAATCGATTACTTTCTACACAATTTTTAATCGGAGTCTCGCAAGATTCAAACTCCTTTCAGAATCCGCATCGGTATCTTGATTCATTAAAAAAAAGATCGGCACCAATAGGACTATGGGAAGTAGGTATTTTATTTTATTAGACATAATATCCTCATTCTTAAGGTAACTTTATTAGTTTAGTATATCACCTTAATTTTTCTCTCTTAAATGCCCACCCTCAATCCACGCAGTCTAAATGGAAAACATAAATAGGTATAATAATCAATCGGCTGCATGGTTCAGTCCATTATGATTCATATTATTGTGAATCATACTTAGATGAATTATACATTATCTAAAACATCTGCAAAAAGCAGCTGTTGCTCTGTGGGGCGCAGCCTTAAGTGACCATGCATTTCAAGCCATTATCACCTTTACTGAAAAGCATCCCTATTATATGAATAAACTATGCGATCGCTTATGGACATTTTACGATAAAAAACCGCCTACAGAAAAAGAAGTGACTATTGAATGGCAAAATATTGTAGCAGAAGAAAAAAGTGATGCCATTAAGGAACTGTCATTATTATCTATGGGACAAAAAACTGTGTTGCTGCATCTAACTCAAGCACCTGATGCACTACTGACGGGTAAAGAAAGCATCATGAGCTTAAAGATGGCCGGCAGTTCAATTCTTGCAGCGTTAGATGGATTAGAAGAGAAGGATATGATAGCTAAAGAAGAAGCGCATTATCAAATCATTAATCCGGTGGTAAGATATTATGTTGAACAATTTAAAGATCGGTTTGCGTAAGGCATATTTTTGCAGAATCAAAACCAATCCACCAGTTTGGTTAAACTAGCCTCTAATCCCCACGCAGCCAAGGAAATCCTTTTGTGCTGGGGATTAAAAAGCTTGAGCTATCGATATTATTGTCACGCGGTTTTACTTGGAACTACTAGTATCCGTGCTGATTTTATATATTGAAAAAATAATACTGGGTATTGCCGGTTCAGCATTTGCTGCAGGAATGGCAACCAATCCCATCGCAGGATTACTCGCTGAAAACCCTACGCTAATGGTATCTTTTGCTTTAAGTTTCATGATAGACTGCGACACTAAAACACCTGTTGAGGCTTTGCTTATTGTTTGTCTAGTATTAGAATTGTCGACTGCTTTTCCGTTTTTAATTAACCATAAATCAACATAGCCATCACCCATCTCTTCCTTTTTTAAAACTCCAACTTGACCTGCTGCCATCACAAAGTAAACACCATCCTCTTGTATCGACACTGCATTTTGAGTATTTTGTAGGTTGAGCAGTTCATCAATCGTATCTAGCGTTACCACATTTTTAGATTCATTTGCCGATTGATTTTTTAAACTTGAAAGTTGTGCATAGACATCAGTGTTTGCATACGCGTTTAGGCTTAAAAAACTAATAATAAAAAAACCAAAAATCAAACGAGAAAATTTAAATGCATTCATGCTTTTGTCCTTATTGATTATATACTGGGTAGGAATGGGTTTTATAGCTTTAATAATGTAAAGTTAACTTATAAGAAATTATAGCAGTAATTTTCAAAAAGCAAGCATTGAAATCTGAAAAGGCCAATGAGAAAAACTCATAGCCTTTTCTTTAGTCTTGTAGCTGTAATAGGGTTACTTTATCACCATTATTTTTATCTGCATAAAAAAGATATACATCTGAATTCAGATTGACTGCAGATAAGCCATAATTTGATTTCGCAATGATAGGGTTACCTTGTCTATCTTCTAATTGTTTAGGATCTGACCAAACATAGAGGGTTTCACCTAATTCGTTTCTAACTTTTGTACAGGTAAGGAAATAAATCTGATTATCTTTATCAAATGATTCATTAACAAAAAATAAATACAACAGATCATTATGGAAAGTGGCTGCAGGCGTAACCGTAGTGGTGACACTTTGTAAAACAGTTTCATCTGAGTATGAATCGTAATTCTCACCCGTTAACTGATAGTATGATACAACCTGATCGATTCGTGGTAAAAAGTAATGCACTGTGCTAGTTGTAGATAATGTATCTTCATGAACTAGCGCAGGTGCACCCGATGACCTGCTTACACTATCAAAACAGTCTCTACGTATTCTTACAAAATCATCTTGCTTAATTAATGAAGTTGCATTGGCATCATAAGATAAGTTTTGTTTTTCTGCCACTTTATCACGCGTAGTAAACACTCCACCGCAATTATTCTGTATCCTTTTCTCTAAACCTGCCAATACAATTTCTGTTATTCCACTGGAGGTATAGTTGGGAATATTAATCAAAGTTACGTTGTGAACCACTTTCTCTGAATATAAGGTGGCTTCATTTTTCTCCCAGGTGTTAGCCTGGATTTCAGCTAAATTTTTGGCATACACATGTCGAATATATTCATTGTCATTTTTTCGTAATAAAAAAAGCCAACCATTTAAAACAGCGGGCTCTAGCCAAGATTTTGTATTGATACTGTCATTGTCAGCCAGCAATTTTATATTCGTTGCATTCCATGAAAGGGTATTATTGTTCGTATCATAGCTCGCATAATTATAATACGCTTTTCCATTAAGCCCCTTATAAAATATTAATAGCGAATTGTCATACACGATACCTCTGGGCATATCAAAACTAGTGTTTGAATTATGGGGATCTGTGGGGAGTACCGCTCGAGTAGTGACACCTAAACCGGCACTGGTCATGCTATAGATTAAGAGAAAAGAGGATGCCAGTAGCGATACAATTTTCTTAATATTCATAATAACCTCTTAATAAAAATAAAATATAGGGATATAAAAACCATAATTATATATTAAAGATATGATAAGAGTAAAGCTATGCTCAGCTTTATAACTAAACAATGAGCGGTAGATTTGTGTCATAAACACCTTCAGGAAAAAATTATCTTGAAGGTGTTTATTCATTAACAACGCACTATTTTAAATCATTCAACAGGATACATAAGGCATCAGTTTGTACATCAAGATTATAGACAGTAGAACCTGCATCTCTTTGTGCATAACAAGACAATGCATTACTGCCCACAGGTAATGTTTCTACTGTTTTCCATTCATCAGCCGTATCTGGAATTGCGGGCACGATGCAACCGCCGCTTAATATTTCATAGCCTGCATCACAAGTCACCACATTACCATTCATATCATGTCCTGCAGTACCGCTACGTTTAGAGATTATTTTTTTATCTTTCAGCGCATTGTCTTCATAACGTACGCAAATGGCATACCCATGTGCAGTTTTATTTGCAATACCGCTATCATGATCTCTATTCATTCTACAACTCCAACCCGACCATTGTGCACTGGCATTATAGACTGGGCTTGAGCGAACTACTTTCCATGGCATCACTTCATTTGCAGAATCAGATTCACAGCCACCACCGGTCACATCATAACCTGCGGGACACTCAGCAATACATTCACTTGATACCCCACCTATACCCCCTTGACAACCTACGATGATCCGCTCATCGATATAATTATTATGTAAACAAGAAGCGCTTACATCCAATCCTTTGTAATACCTGCGATTTGCTGGCTCACTGCTATAATCTAAATTCACAGTGCAATTAAACGTATTGTGGGTTGGTTTAGCTGAAGCAATGATCCAAAATTGTACCTTATCGGGATTAGGCTCAGATTTGCAGCCGCCACTTATAAGCTGATAATCCGCAGGACATGACACACTTAAACTATTTTTGGTTTCATATTTTCCAGTTTCACTCTCAAATACATGAACAATTTTTTCAGCTTCTGGCATATACATTACATAGCCTGCTTCTAATACAGCACGTTTTGCTGCAATATCTGGATCATTGGGGAAAAATCTTGAAGTAAATAATTCAGACATGGGCACAAGTTTATATTTTTGCGGGATAGGATTTTCAATTTCGTTCACCCATGCACCAAATGAGAGATCAACCGGTGGGGGCGCGCCTAAGAAAATAGCACGTTGTTTTTGAACCGCCGCATCAAAGGCGATCCGCATTTCTTTTACTTCAGCAGATTCATATTCCCCTGAAGCCCCTTTAGTTCTAAAAAATTCAGCGGAAGCTTCAGCTGCCACAGCTATATCCACATTGCCCGCACGTAATGCTTCATAATCGACTTTGGCAAATTGTGATTCATAACTCCATCTTGCGCCTAGGCTTAATTCATTAGAAACAATATGTGTGCCGTAATCATCAATAAATTTGAAAACAATATCATACCAACCCGGTTCTGATGTGGAAGTAGGGAGTTCCTCAACGAAATTAAGAAATCCTGGTTTGAAATTAACATTATAACAATGTAAATCACGTCCACCTTGGTACAATTGACATGCGCCTTCTGCTTGAACATTGACTAAGCCAAGACCAAACACATCTTCTTGTTGGTAATAATATTCAGCCGATCCCGAGAATGATGTATCACCAAAAAAATCTTCACTGCTTTCTGCGATACTAGCCTTTTGAGTCAAGCTGTAATAATAATCCAGTGTGGTATCCATATCAAAAACATAATATTGTGCAGCACACGTTGTTGCAGCGGTACAAGTTAAACACGAATCATTGGGTATCTCATCCATAATGGCCAGCTGCCAACCTGGGTCCGCATTATCAGAAGTAGGGTTGCCTTTAATGACATCATATCCGAGATAGAAAAAATCTAAAGGACAGTTAGGATCAGGCGTTTGCGCCGCCCAGACATTTTGTGCAACAACAAATAATAGAACTAGTTTAATTAAATGCTTCATAAGCTGACTCCTGATTTAGTATGAATGTTAAATAATTAATTGATACTTAACGTGTGATCTGGATTATACGTATTAATTTTTTATTTAAAACCTATTCCTATAAAATACGTACGTTAATGATATGATTTTTATATGGCGTTTGCATAGTGACGTTAACTCTGTTAGTATTTCGTCAACTAAATTATATAAGATACTGATATGTTCGCTCGTTATAGTGCTGTAAAAAAGGTCTTGGAGGAAAAGCTAAGGACGTATCCTTTAGATGATGCCCAAAGCGCAGCAATCCAAACTGCCTCGATGCACATAAAACAATACCTTAGCACTTACCATGGTTTAGTATTACGTCATATTATTGCTTCTCTTTCCGGCTACCTTATGGCTGCCGCACTACAACATCCTTTAGGCGCTATTACCGGGTATTTGTTTACCCGACATGCCATTTTCCTAGAAAATATTTCTGAATGGTTGGGGTTGACGCCCGAATCTTTACCTTACACTAACAGTGGTTTTTGCGCGGATCTAATCGATGACATCAACCAATCGCAGTCTGTGGCTGAAATTATAGAAAAACTCAATGCTACCAGTCAGGCAGTTAAAAAAGAGATAGAGGTGTATAACAGTACTTCGTCTAATATTGCTGCTCCTTTGTGTGCAGCTTTAGGATACTGGATAGGCGGGACTAGCAGCGTCAGGAATCTATTTGCCTATCATTGGCCAGCAAAAAATCTAGTTACGCAAGCCCTGTGCACGGGGATTATGAGTGGACTGGGTATAGGTGTAGGCTATGCGGTTGAGGGGGTAAAACCACGCCTGCCACAAATTGAACGTCGATAATCAGAATATTGCAACTGCACGAATGAGGTGAATCGGTAGTTGGGTTATAATATCGAACATGATGGTCCTTGCTGCTACTCAGAAGTCAGTTCATACGCATCACTTAAAGTAGAAGCAACAGTATTAAAAAAAATTATATAGGATAGGATACCTATGAGCCCAGAAGAACTAGTAAATAAATTTACCGCACTGTTGTCAAAACTTACCCAGACACCCCTGGCCTTAAAATTGCGAACTGATTTTTTAGATAAAACGTGTCGGTATTATGAAATTACCGGTAAAAATAGCGATTTATCACCTGAATTTAAAGCAAACTTGCTCGGTGCAATTTATCTAGAAACTCCATTTTTAATGAAGCGTTGGGGCAATCAACTCTCTGATAATAAATTTAAATACGGAACTAATTACATTGGCATTACTAGCAAAGGGGAGCTGATCATTACAGAAGATCATATCCCCAGTTTTCTTTTTATTTATGATCCAAGATCACAACACGCACTAAACGCGCTATTAAAAAAACTGCATGAGGAAATACCCAATCAGGGCGATCAAATTAAAGTAGCCTCTCATGGAACACAGATCACCCCGGCACTCAGCAAAGAGTTAAGAATAACCTGCCAAGGAAGGCAAATCGCGCTATCAGGCCCCACACTTTGTAGACTGGACCACACTTTGCTTGATTTATATTTAACTGGCATATTAGGTCTTGGTCTTTTGTGCTTAAGTAGTGCTCCTGTGGCACTTAAGGGAGAGCCACCGGTTGACAAACATGCATATCGAGCATTTGTTGAAAAAATCTTTAAACAAAAAAATAAAATTGATAAAATAATTATTCCTCTTTCAGCATTCAATGTGATTTCAAATCGATTAGGAATTAATTATACCTTTGAATATTTAGGACATAAAATTGACAATAGTGAAGTTTTTACTCCAGGTGCAGGACTTAAAGAATTGGGTAGGGGCCATTTGCCGTACCATGAGCGTGAATTATTTGATACCACTGTTGAGTCCGCAGCAAGGGCCATTTTTCAACCCACGATTACATCAGGATCGCAAGATGCTCAAAAACAAGCAAGAGACACTTTCCTGAAAATTGAATCCAATCAAAGTCAGGATAAGCAAGGAAAATACCTAGCTTATGCAAAACTATAGTTTTACTGAAACCACTTCCAGCAACGTATTTGTAGGAGTTAATACTGTGAGAATATATATCAAAGGAATGATTTTTGTTTTATGCAGTGCCTTAACCGGTTGCACGTCATTTTATATTGGTGCAGAACAGCCGGGACCTTGGGACCCCAATAAAAGACAATTGATTGAATATGGGGTACTTGGGGCACAGCCTCCGTCATGCCTGGTATAGAACTTAACTAACTAAACCTCTGCTTGCTTTATTATTTTTGTTCCCATTGCAAATGTGGATAATCAAAACCTTGATTAATTTTCCATGTATTTGCGAAATCCCAATCCACATATGTCGCTTGTTGATACATTTCTATTGTGGTTTTAGGTGTTCCGCCTGCAGAACCCAATTGGCCAGAAGTAATAGTATTCCAATAGCTACCGACAACTGATGCATCATCGCGAAATGCTCCAATCAATCCACCGATGGCCCAACTGTTTGTACCACTTACTCTTCCTACAGAGTAAGAATGACTCACCGTAGAGTCACTTAACCGGCCCACTAATCCGCCCAGAACGCCATGATTATTAGTTACAGCGCCAGTAGCATAGCTATTTTTGAGCATTCCGCCAGCGGTGAAATCACCCACTAGACCACCCGTATTGAAGGTCTGAGAGGTAGTTAGACTTTCGACTTCACCGGTAGCATAACAACTGTCTATAAGTAGATTATAAGCTGAACCTATCAAGCCCCCTGCATTTCCATCTTCAATGACTACCTTACCGGTCGCATAACTATTAGTAATATGCGAGGGAGGGAAAGTGGAGACGCTACCCACGAGCCCACCAATGTCGTACCATCCATGAACCAAAGCCGTAGCATAAGTATTTAATAGTGTAATAGAAGATCCTAAGCTTCCCGCCAGGCCGCCTACTCTAGCATTTCCAGATACCGTCCCCAAAGCATGACTATTAGAAATATCCGCATAAGATGCAGAGCCCACCATTCCTCCTACAGAAGTTGAACCTTCAGGAGCCGCTTTTACAATCAGATCTACTGATGAATTTTGAATGGTATTTCTTACATTGGAAGTGCCTTCTGAACGCCCCACGAGTCCACCTACGTGAGAATAGTCTGCATTAATCTCACTTAGCGACGCATAAACATTAGAAATTTTAGTTCCAGATTTTGCAAATCCTACCAAGCCTCCCACATTGGATTTCCCCAAGATATAGATATTATCCAGATTCACATTAGTTATTTCTGCATTTAGCGTTACCCCAAATATCCCTATATTATCTTGCAAATATCTATTGATTTTAATATATGAAACCTTAAAATTATTGCCATCTAATTTACCCGTAAATGGAGTAGTCAGGTTGCCTAATGGCATAAAACCACCGCCATCACCATAGTCCCACAAATTACAGTTGACATTGTCTATTAATATAAAATGCTCAGCGAGCAAGGTAATTATATTTTGTAATTCAGGGCAAGTACGTATTTGATAGGGGTCTTCTTTCGTACCGGAACCACCCGAAAATGCATAACTAGTTACAGGTATAACGAGTAATAAAGTTAAAATAATTTTTTTTATATTTCTCATGATTCATTCCTAATGATAATTAAGATCATATTTACATTACCAAGCAGCTACTACTACTTTCTTTCTTTTCAAAAATATCTTCTGTCATATTGGGTGCTGGTGGTTTTGTGCGCAGCGTTTCATCAAATATATCCACGATAAGCATATTTTTATTTTCACTATCTGGAGATGGCATTTTACTGTTATCTGTTAAGCTTTCTTTACATTGTTCGACAAGTTTTAAAGCAGCAACCAACTCTTTAAATTTAGAATCATTTGCATTGTCCTGCTGAGCACCTGGTTTGATATGGGTTTGATACGTTTCAATAAATTTATCACGAGCCTCATAGTCAGTAAATTCAGTTTCATAATGTTTTAAATGGGTGTTTGGCAGGAAAGGTCCATTGCTCATTTTGATTTCACGATTACGTGTCACTATAATTACTTTTGGCTGGTCAACTATTTTTATAATTTCACAGTCAGTGATTTTACAACGGATAGCTACAGTAGTAACAAATGGGCCTCCTACATTTTCAAATCCATCAAAGGTTAGATGCTCACTATTTACACTAATGCCAGACACTGTGTTTCTAAAATTTTCTTTAGGAGCTAATGCATTAAGCGCGAAAGTTGCTTTACTTATGGAGTTTTTCTTTATGCTTTCGTAATAGGCTGCCATAAATCCTTTAACATCCTCAGTATTTTGAAATTCTACATGGAAGTAAAATTCATCTTGATTAGGCACTTTAAAATTAATTATCAATTTTAAATAGGCATTTGGATTTTGAATAATACTAAAATGATCGGTATCACATCTGAATTCTTCAAAAGGCGTTTCTCTTCTAACCACTAAATCGTTAGACCAGCCCATGCCTATAGACAGGTTAGAGTGCCCAGCTTTTACTTTTTTGTCTTTATCAAATTTTATAATGATTACTTTATAGCTATTGGGCATTATGATCTCCAAGTGTCATTTAGTAAGTGAGTCAAAAAGTCATATTACTATTTAATCTTATTATTACAAAGGATTAATTTGGAGTTAAGTTAGTTGATAATATTATACTTTTGTAAGTCATGAATATATACTATTATTCTTCTTTTCTATCATCGTTCAACTGCAAAAACTATCACGGATGCTTATCAAAATGATTTTAAACTATATTTGTATTAGGTGCATATGATAGTCCGAGAGGATAAGATCGGCAAAATCAAGCGTAGTTTTAGTTAGTTAAATTCTATACCTGGCATGACGGAGGCTGTGCCCAAGGTAACCCAATATGCACAATCATATGGAGAGTATGAATGGCAATAGTTTATAAAATATTTGATAAATCATATCCTCTATCAAGCGGTATTTATGGGGCCCTGCGGTTTAAAGACAGTGAAAAGCTAGCGATCGTGCAAGCAAATCATCTGGCTATTCGCCAAGAAATGGGAGCGCAGCATTTACTGATGTTACATCATGTGTATGGGACAAAGATTGTTGATGCAGATAATGTGATTGATTTTTCCTATGAGCCCGATGCAGATGCGTCCATTGCTTCTAAGCCTGGGATATTACTGTCGGTGCAGACGGCAGATTGCGTACCCGTATTATTGGCTTGCAAAAAATCAAAAGTAGTTGCTGCAGCGCATTGTTCTTGGCATACCTCATTAAACAATATCTTGATGTTATTAGTTGAAGCTATGCGTGTAAAAGGCGCAAGTGAGATAGAGGCAATCATAGGCCCTGCGATTAGGCAAGATTCATATGAGGTCGATGCACAATTTCGCGATAAATTTCTTGCCTCAGAAAGGTTAGCGCAAGCTTTCTTTCGCAAAGGAAATAGGGACCATCATTATCAATTCGATTTACCTGCATTTTGCAAATTAAAATTAAACCAGTTAGGTATTAAAGAGATTATGGATACGGGTGAAGATACTTATTCAAATCCAGAAAAATATTGCAGTTATCGACGCGATAGGCAGCAAGGGATTACAGGAAATAGAACCAATATCTTATCTACCATTATGATAAGTAATGATTGATCGCAAGCTTTGTTATAAATTAATGTACTGAGGTAGTTTAGAGTATAAATAAGACACCCACTTTCTAACCGTGGATGTCTTAAGTGGCGTTATTGCTTGAATGTTTTATTTTCTTTTCCATTTTTCTCAAAGGGCAAGGTTTTATGAAGGCTGGTGTTGGCAAGACTTCTATCTTTCATGCCTGATTCTATACGTTTGCCATACAAGCGTGTACCCACCCTGCCCATAGGATGGTAATTATTATTCAAGGCATGCTGAATGAGCGCTCTTGTTCCAGGCGATGCATCTAAGGCATTCTTAGCACTTTCTATTCCAGAGAGCTGTTTTTTGCAGGCTTCTGCGATCTTAGCTTGCTCAGGAAGCATTCTCGCTTCGAACAGTAAAATCAAAATATGTAGCGCTTTGAATTCAGATGCATGGGGGGTTTTGCCCGCATGCACTTCAGCCTCGATTTGGGGAAGTTGGCGGTTTAAAACCTTAAGAATATCTTCAGCGGTACTGCTTGGATAATATAGATTTTGTTCAGTTTGCTTCATAAATCACCCTTATAGCTAAATAAGTGAATATTATATAAGTTAATTATTTAAATTACATTAAGGATTGCTCAAAAATTGAACATTTTTGCCTTTTCATTTAGTTTGATCACGATATTTTGCAACTTAAGGTATAACAGAAACATTAAGCAGCCTATGCGTGTATTACCATCCGTAAATGGATGATCTTTAATCACAAAGTAGAGTAGGGTGGGCTGCACGTTCTTCAACAGTTGGATACAAAGCCTCACTATCAAAGGTTTGCTCAATATTACCTAGGATGCCTTTAAGGCCATGATCTCGTTCATTGCCAAATAACACCCTGTGGCTTCATCACGTGCGCCTAAATCAGCTTTTAAAGCAGCTATAGCGCTTACAAGGAGTAAAATTTAGTCTTATAGGTCTTGCAATCTGCGGCAGTATGTTCCAATTAATATGCTGAAAATAAGATTACTCGGAAATTATTTGACAGATATTAATTTATTAGTTTAATTTGCCTATTGAACCACTTAAAATATTTTGTTACCAAAAACTATTATAGAATAGGGAATTATGTACGCTAATACAGACAATAATAACTCAACGCATAAAGTAGTCCCTCCTCTTCATTTACCCGCCACGCAAGCAAATGATTCCCCAACTGGAACACGAGAAACAAGTAGTGCATTTAATGCTACCAATCTTAGGGCTTATACTAGCCCTTATAGCCCTCAAACTGGCAGTAAAGTACATTTTTCCAGTAGCGCACTTATTCAAATATCGACAATTAAAGGGATAGATGTGCAGCAGGATGAAGGTTTTGCAAGATTAACTGCAAAGGAAAATAATATAGATGCTTTATTTACTCAAGGAATGGCCACTTGCATAGGGATTTGCTTGCTTAATTTAGATTCTAAAATAATAAGTTTGTCGCATATCAGTTCTATTTTTAATGATTTTGATTCCGAATTGGAAGAAGAATTAAAATTTTTAGGACAGGGCTGCAAAGTGATTTTGATAACGAATCCCAGGTGCGCTGATGATGACACTGGGCTTTCAAAAAAAGAACAGCAGGGCTGTCGTTTATTTCAAATAGAAACCATCAAAACAATAAAAAAATTGTTACAGAATAAAAATGCAGATATCAGCATTGAGGAAAAACATACGTTAACTGGAAATTTTCTCATGACATTAGAGGGTATTTTACAAGACATATCAGATACCTCTTATCAAAAGAGTTTGCGCTACTGAAACCTACTTTGGCAGATTGAAATCCTCTTTGGCAAATAACATTCTTGACACAATAGAGGGCGAATTCAACAATGAAGTGCAATTCTTTTAAAATACAATAAGCTATCACACATGGCTGAACGTAAAGCAAAGGATTGCAAATGAAATATAAACAACTCACTTTTAATCAGCGTTGTAAAATAGCTGCATTTTGGAAAGCAGGATATACCCAAAAGCACATAGCGACTGAAGTGCAGGTTTCGCCTGCAACCATATCAAGAGAACTAAAGCGAAACTCAAGGTGGAATGGTTTTTAAGGGTCCTTTACTCCGTTATCTTACTTGTTGTCTAATACGCTCGATAATTTCTTGATCCGTTTGATTCTCATAGACAGTATTTTCAAAAATATTTTTTAAATACAACACTTTGTTTTTAATGTCATCTGCTTTCTCGCGCGGCATTGCATCAAGCGCGTCCTTAAGTAATACACGAACACCCTTAGACTTATTAAAATATGAGGTGGCACCCATAGAATCGTCATCTTGATTAACGAAGAATGTCCAGCTGCCAAGACTGCTAGTGAATGCAATACGATTTAAATATTCAGTTGAAAAAACTTCACTGCCAAGTGTTATCGTTTGATCTCGATAGCCGGTATGTTCTTGTTCGCCTGAAATGCAATAACTTGCAACACAAGCGGCTAGTGCACTGGAGCGTCCTATCTCCCAGTGAAAAAATTTGTCCGAGGTAGGTGACCCAAATATGACTAAGGATATCATTAAAGTCATATCAAACTCATCAATTAAATTGGCAACTCTATGCGCCCAGTTTGCGCGACGCAGACCCAAAGCTCCGCCAGAATTATTAACCAAATATTTTGCAGCACCGGCAATGATACAAGCACGCAGCATCATCCAATTTATAATCACTGGTGACACATCCTGGGACATGTGAGGGAGCTCCCCTAATGCCAAAGATTTATCTGGAAGACTGAACACCACGTACCTATTTGAATGCATTATTTTTATTTCTCTCAATGCGTTAAAATCCTGAAATTTTCCATTTATTTTTCATGAATATCCAAGGTTGTTGGAATGCAGGGGACATATTAGCAGACTTTGTAAAACACTCCGTCTATGGTAAGCATTCTAGCATAAAAACGTAGGTGAAATAGCGATTACTGATTCTGTACTTGCTGCTGTGATTTGACCCAGAGAAGCATAATTGTAATAATCTAGACTGGTGATTGCACTTGCAAGTTGAATTCGCGAGGTTAACGCCGATAATAAGTGTGATTACAGTTATAATCACCCCTAAGATATCAGGGGCATCCCAAGCCGTCTATACAAGTGTCATTTGCCAAAGAGGATTTCAATCTGTCAAAGTGAATTACAATTAAATAAGCTACTTAGTGCTTTTCAATGTATAACATTCTGATGGTTCAGCAGGAAGCAATTTATATTCATTTAAAAACTTCTCCGCTTCAGTTTCATTATATTGGCCATCACAATAAATGTTTTCACTGATGGCAGGCATATTATCTAATTTTCTATTTTCTGCATTAGCCGAAGCCGAGTTAGCTTGAATTTTGCCAATTTGAAGAATTCTTGCATAATTACTACCTGTTAAATCCATCATCTTTTTAAAACAAAATTTATCCGCAGGAAAAACGATAACAGATGTTTTAATGTGAGAGATATCTTTTGCAAAATAGTTACAGAAATCAAAAAAATATATATTGCCAGCATGGATAACCCACGGAACTTGATGTAAAGCACCTGCATGTTTATGAAACTCGCTTGGCGTTCTTTTTTCGCCAAGTTCTAGCCAAACAGGTA
>Ga0206861_1025_pt1 | contig 44162 bp, 42 predicted proteins | sample Alteio_BWOrgCont_45_FD_152617 | JGI IMG/M metagenome (GOLD analysis project Ga0206861, IMG submission 152617) | Enriched cells from forest soil in Barre Woods Harvard Forest LTER site, Petersham, Massachusetts, United States -... | ecosystem: Environmental > Terrestrial > Soil > Temperate forest >... | reverse complement strand
ATGATGATATTAGTAATATTAAAATTGAAATAACGCAACTAAAAGAGTTTGAAGCCCTTGCCAAGTCTATCCGGGTAAATTCAAAAGGAGAAAAATTATTTACTGCATTACAGAAGGGTTTCGAGGAAGCCATCAATAAAGGCGCGAGTAAAAAGGCTATCATTTTTACAGAGAGCACACGTACCCAAAACTACCTGAAAGATATTTTAGAATCCCGCGGCTACCAGGGGAAGGTAGTAATGTTTAATGGCTCAAATACTGACCAGAAATCTAAAGAGATTTATAAGGCATGGATAGAACGCCATCAGAATACTGACCGTATTTCCGGTTCTAAAACTGCCGATATACGGGCTGCTTTAGTTGATTATTTTCGAGATGAGGCTGTCATAATGATTGCTACTGAAGCTGCTGCTGAAGGAATTAACCTACAATTTTGCTCACTTGTTGTAAACTATGATTTGCCCTGGAACCCGCAACGAATAGAACAGCGCATTGGGCGTTGCCACCGTTACGGGCAAAAGTATGATGTCGTTGTAGTTAATTTCTTAAATAAGGCTAATGCCGCTGATTTGCGTGTGTATGACCTGTTGAATGAAAAATTCAACCTTTTTAACGGCGTGTTTGGAGCAAGTGATGAAGTATTAGGAAGCATTGAAAGTGGCGTGGATTTTGAGAAGCGCATTGCCAAAATATATCAGGAATGCAGAACCCTTGACGAAATACAAACTTCTTTTAATGAATTGCAACGTGATTTGGAAACTCAGATAAGCACGGAATTAAATCAAACACGGCAAAAACTACTGGAAAACTTTGATGAGGAAGTACATGAAAAATTAAAAATAAATCTCAGGGAAAGCAAGGAATATTTATCGATATATGAGAACTGGCTGTGGAGTATAACCCAATATTATCTGAAAGATGATGCCGAATTTTCGTCTACAGAACACTCATTTACCCTGAAAAATAATCCATTTGCAGGAGAAAAAATACATTCAGGGCCCTATCGCATCGCTAAAAATATTGACGATGCAAATATTTACCGCATCAGCCACCCTTTGGCTCAACGTATAATTGAAGAATGTAAAAATGCCCAATTACCACCGGCGCAGCTTTCTTTTGAACATGCTAATGCTGGTACAAAGATTTTTGTTTTAAATGATTTAGCAGGTAAGAGTGGCTGGCTAAAAGTGTCAGGGTTAACGGTTTCTGCTTTTGAAACCGAAGATTATATTTTGCTTTCAGGTATTAAAGACAATGGAGAACCATTGGAAACAGAACAATGTCGGCGATTATTCTCACTAAATGCAGAACAAAGTATAATAGCGGATGAAACAGAACTATTAAAAGCAGAGATGCTATTAAAGGAACATCATATTAAGAACAAAAACGAAATCCTTGAACATATAAGCTCTCGTAACGGTATTTACTTTGAGCAAGAACTTGAAAAGCTTGACAAATGGGGTGAAGACCGCCGTAATTCATTAAAGATTACTTTAAAGGAATTAGATGATCAAATAAAAGAAGCGAAGAAACAAGTACGTTTAGCACCTAACTTACCTGAAAAGTTGAAATTAGAAAAAGGGAAACGAAAATTTGAATCACAAAGAGAAGAAGCATGGAAAGAATATGATGGGGCTGCAAAGGACATTGAACTCAACAAGGATAAGTTAATTGACGAGGTAGAGAAAAAGCTAAACCAAGAATTAAAACAACACGATTTATTCTTAATACGATGGACGGTAAAGTAAGCAAAACACCTAATCAAATACTTGCAGAAGAAATAGTAAGTGCTTTGAAAGAGGCGGGGGTTCTTAGTGAAAGCTCTGTGAAGTCCTTTGAAAAGAAAATTTCAGAGGGACAAATAAAAGAATCAGATTGGAAAGTAGAACTTACAACAGGACTAAAAAAAGAAGATGGCAAATAAACTACATTCTATAGAAATTGATGCTTACAGAGGGGCAACTCAGCCTATTACCTTGCATTTTGACCCATCCAAGAAGATTACTATGATATTTGGAGAAAATGGTGATGGGAAATCAACAGTCTCTGATGCTTTAATTACTCTTTGTACAGATGGATGGGGTTCGATTGACGATAGGTCATCCGATGATAAAAAATCTTTTATTACTTCGATTACCAGCAAACCAGAGAATCTTAAAATTATTCTTTCTTCCAGTTCAGGAACCTATACTGCAAAACTTTCATCTAATGGAAATTCATTAATAAAGAGCCCTCCATCAGGGATTCCTCCTTTACGGCATCTAAGAAGAAGGCAAATAATTCAATTAATTGATTCGCAGCCATCTCAGAGGTACGAAGAATTAAAAGAATATATTGATGTTTCAAATATTAATAAGGCTGAAGATGAGCTAAGAAAGGCAAATAGAAGTATTAATACTGAGTTAGAAACATTAACACACTCTATAACCTCTGCATCAAATACACTGGAAAAGACCTGGGAAGCGGAGGGCAAGCCAATGAGTAATTGGAAAGAATGGGCAAGAACAGAAGCTGGAAAAGATTTAACAGCGGAAAATAAAAAACATAATGACATTTCTACCATTGTTGAAAAATGGAAATTGGTAAATTCCTCGCTAACAAAATATGCTGAAAATTTTACTAAGCTTGAAATGCTAAAGGAGAGTGTTGTTAAAATTGCCGCACAAGTTAAAGAGAAAGAAAAGGAAAGTGCTGAGCAGAACAGTAGCGTATTAAAATTGCTTAGAGAGGCCCAAACGTTTATTACTGATGCAGTTAAAGTAGATAATTGCCCCGTTTGTACAAGCCCAATACAGAAAGCAGAATTGTTAAGTTCTATAAAACAACGGGTAGATGCAATGAGTTCCCTTGAAAATCTCATTTCTCAATTGAATAAAGAAAAGAAAAAAGAGAGTGATGCGTCTGTGCTATTTGAAAGCAGTAACACAGAATATACAACAGCTTTAGAAGGCCTAAGTACATTTATGTCTTCTTTTACCATACCAGCAGGGGTTACAAAAAAGGATAGTGTCAATATTATAACTGATGCTGGGAAATCTGTTGATGAAAAGAAAGAAGGGTACAGGAAAAATAAGATTGCCATTGATTTATTTTTCTCTGCATTGAATGAGAAAGCTGTGTCAATTAAAAAAACACTTGACCAGCATAATCTGATTAAGATGCACTATGAAGCTATTGTAGGAGATACAACTAAAGCTGAAAAAACAAATTTACTGCTCCAAGCTGCTAAAAAGGCATTGGAAATAACCGAAACAAAACGGAAAGAATTTATTGAAAAGGAACTTGCCTCTATTTCCGAAGACGTAGAAAAGCTTTATTCAAAAATGCACCCCAATGAAGGACTCGGAAGTATTCAGTTATTACTTAAACCCAGAGTAAAGAATTCATTGGAATTAAAAGCTACCTTTCACTCTAAAACCGAAATTCCGCCACAATCGGTTTATAGTGAATCACATTTGGATACATTGGGATTGGCTATTTTTATTGCATTGGCTAAAAAATATGGTACTGAGGATACTATATTAATCCTGGATGATGTATTAATGTCAGTGGATGAAAGCCATTTAGATAGATTTATTGCATTACTCCACGATATTGCGGGATCATTTTCCCATGTTTTAATTACTACACACTATCGTCCATGGCGGGACAGATATAGAAATCATCGTGCCCCGGCTAATGAAGTTCATTTTATCGAGTTAAGGAATTGGTCAATTGAAAAAGGGATAAGACAGCAAAATGGGAAAAATGCTATTAATGAACTAAAGGAAGCTATTAATGCTGGTTATTTTAATCGACGTGATGTATCAGGCTTAGCAGGTACTACTCTTGAAAATATTCTGGATTATTTAACGGTCTTATACCAATGCCGGTTACCACGTAAACCCAAAAATGATTTTGCGCTACGTGAATTATTAGATTCAATTTCATCAAAATTGCAAAAGGTGATGAAAGCTCAGCATCTATCAAAAGATGCTTTAGGAACCTTGAGTATTGCAAAGGAGTTTGAAATTAAACCTATATTGGAGAGATTGAAACAGCTTTCGGCGGTTAGAAACCAAGTAGGTGCGCACTTCAATTTTGATGGCTCTTTAGTTAGCGACAAAGATGTAACCGAGTTCGCCAACTTAATACTTGAGTTTGCAGGAATAATAACTTGCCCTGAAACAGGTATGTTTCCTGACAGAGATAAATCAGGTTCGTATTTTGAAACTAAATCGGGTATCGTAAGGTTTTATCCTTTACGAGAACCTTCTAATTAATATTATACAATGGCAGAAATAGAGAAATTCCCACTTAATTCAATGGATTTAAAAGAGAGCCAGTTACTTAAATTAAAGGAATTGTTTCCTGAAGCCTTCACAGAAGGGATGAAAATTGATTGGGAAAAATTGAAACTCACATTGGGTGAAGATATTGATACGGGTAAAGAACGTTTTGGAATGAACTGGGCGGGTAAAGCCGATTGTTTTAAAACAATTCAGCAATCAAGTATTGCTACGCTTATGCCTGCGCGTGAAGAAAGTATTGACTTCGATATTTCAGAAAACCTATTTATTGAAGGTGATAATTTGGAGGTATTGAAATTGCTGCAAAAAAGTTATTTGGGCAAAGTAAAAATGATTTACATAGACCCACCTTACAACACAGGCAACGATTTTATTTATCCTGATAATTATTCTGAAAATATACAAACCTATTTAGAATATACTGGTCAAGTGGATAATGAGGGCCGGAAATTTGCAACTAATACTGAAACCGATGGTCGTTTTCATAGCAAGTGGTTAAATATGATGTACCCACGTTTATTTCTGGCGAAAAACTTGTTAAAAGAGGATGGTGTTATATTTATTAGCATTGATGATAATGAAGTTCATAATCTTCGGGCTTTATGTAATGAAATATTTGGGGAGGAAAATTTCTTGGCCGATATTGTGTGGCAGCGGACTTTTGCAACAAAGAATGATTCTAAATATTTTTCCACGGAACATGAAAATATTTTGATATATTCAAAAAGTATTCAAAATGTTAGAATCCATTTGCTTGAAAGAGGAGAGAAGCAGAATGCCCGTTATAATAACCCGGATAATGATGTTAGAGGCCCATGGACATCGACGGATTTACTGCGAATGGAACATAGGGCGAATAGTGTTTATAAAATTGTATCTCCTTCTGGTAAAGAATGGACTCCTTTACCTGGTACAAGTTGGCGGCATCCTGAAATGGAAATGTTAGAACTTATTAAAAATAATGAAGTTACTTTTGGTTCTGATGGAAATGCAAAACCACGAAGAAAACGGTTTTTAAGCGAGGTTAAACAAGGAGTAATACCACAAACTATATGGAAGCATGAAGAGGTTGGGCATACTCAAGAAGCTAAGCAAATGCTAAATAAAATATTCGATGATATTTCTCTTTTTGATAATCCTAAACCAACACGTCTAATTCAAAGAATGATTAAGCTTTCTTGTAATGATAATGATATAATATTAGATTTTTTTACAGGCTCAGGTACTTCGGCTCATGCCGTTATAGAACTTAATAAGGTGGAGTGCACCAACTTGAAGTTCATTTGTGTTCAGTTACCCCAGCCAACTGAAGAAAGCAGTGAAGCGTATAAAGCTGGATACAGAACTATTGCTGATATAGGTAAAGAACGCATACGTAGAGTAATAGAAAAAGCAAAAGACGAGAGGAAAAAACAAAAAGATAAAGAGGATAAAACTCTTTTTGCGGGTCAAGCTCCTATTGTGAATAGGCCGTCTTTAGATTTAGGGTTCAAAGTTTTTAAACTTTCTCGTTCCAATTTTAAGGTATGGGAAAGTAATATTGAGAAGGAGCCTGAATTAATACAACGTAAATTAGAGTTACACACAGAACATATAAGCACGGAGGCCACACAAGATAAATGATTATAAAGAAAAATCATTAGCTCAGCTTCAATCAATAATTCCTAAGTGGGCTTATGCAAGCAATTCTGACTATATTTTAAACATAACGTTACGTCCTAAAACAGAAGAATATTTCATGTTTTTAACCAACACGAAAGAACTCATTAAAATATCGGAATTCCATGAAGTAAACCCGGAGATTCTATTTACTGGTAATATCATAAATGACCGCAGGGTTGCGATGATTTTACATCGATGGGGCAACAATCAATTTGTCGACCCGCCAACAGTTGCTATATTCGACAGGAATAAATCTAAGCTTTGCTTTTCGGACGGTCGACATAGAAGTAAAATAAGTTATTTACTTGGATATGTACAAATACCTATTGCCATTCATACATCACAAATTAATAGCATAAGTAAAATGCTAAGACTTATCCCTGTATAAAATTGTACTCTAAACTAAATTTGCTACCAATTATTTAGGCATGCCCTTCTCTTGAGTGCTGGAGAAAGACACACGGGCCAGCGCAAAGGAGCTGTCCTTTGCGCCGGCTCACATTTCATAACTTAATGTAATACAACCCAAAGTAATAGAAGAACATGTTTTTTTTGGCGAGTTTAGTCGCTTTATGCTGCTATTTTTGCATTCTTCTTTCTCATCGACTCCCCCTTAATCTCAAGCCGATGTGCCTGGTGTATTAGCCTGTCCATTATTGCGTCGGCAACGGTCTGCTCTCCGATAATATCATACCATTCTTTAACGGGTACCTGCGACGTTATAATGGTAGAGCCCTTACCATGCCTGTCTTCAATAATCTCCATAAGCATGGCGCGGCTTTGACTGTCGAATGGCTGTAGTCCGAAATCATCCAAAATCAAAAGGCTCTGTCTTTCGATTTTGGCCACTTCCTTCATATAGGATCCTTCACCCTTGGCAATCTTGAGTTTTCCCATCAGTTTAGCCGTGTTATGATAAACAACCTTATGGCCAAGACTACAGGCCTGATGTCCGATCGCGGACGCGATATAACTTTTACCGATGCCTGTACTGCCGGTAATGAGAATGTTTTCACTCCTGCCTATGAAGTTACAATCGCCGAAGCGCATTAGCTGATTCTTGTCGAGGTTTCTGTCAGTGCCATAATTGATTTCTTCTATCGAAGCCTTATAGCGGAACTTTGCATTTGCAAGCTGGCGAAGTATACCACGATTATGACGATCGTCCAACTCTGACTGGATAAGAGTTGCCACCATTTCATCGGTAGTGTAATCCTCCATCTTGCCGGAATCAATACTTGTTTTAAAAGCTCTGTACATTCCATTGAGCTTCATCTTTTTCATGTTGTCTAACGTTTTCTCATTCATGTTTTGTTGTTTTTAAAATTAAGACTATCTATCATTGGTAATAATCCCTCCCACGTATGTTGTTGTGTTCGGGCATTTTCAGGTTTTCACCATCGTCCTTATCCATATCTAATCCCTGTTCAAGAATCTTCTTTATTATCCGGTAGCTGTATGTACCGAAACTCGTTGCACGCTGACAGGCTTTAATAAGGCGTTCATTCCCCACCTTCTTGGCAAAGCCCAGAACCCCTATACATAACCTGTAAGCCTGGTCACGGTGTCGCTGGCTTTCGAGAATTACGCTTATGTATAGGCGTACATCCGAATGTATATCACCTGCCAGCGCGAGGAATCGCTCTGATGTCAATTCAACGACGAAGCGATGCGCGGGTGATAAGTGTTCGTATACTGTTGTGTATTTATACGGTGCCCTATCTCGCTGATGAAGAGCAATGCGCTCATAGTGGTAATACATCTCAACCTTCTCGTTCGAGTACATGATCTTAATCTTTTTACCGATGAATTGATATGGTACGCTATAGTAGTGCTTATCGGCTGAGAGGGATATGTGACAATTCTTGGGCACAGTTGTATAAGTCAACTTTTTGAATTCATACCTTAAAAATGGCAGAGCCAACAGAGCGGCCTTTTCCATATTATTAAACTTTTGTCTGCGACTCCATTCTTTTCCGGTTAGAACTTGATTATTGTGTTCATCCAAGGCGCCCCAGATAGCATTGTTGAGTGCTTCAAGCGTATAAAACTTCTGATCTCGTATCTTGGCATATATCCGCGTATAGCTAATCCTAACAGCTATCTCCACCGGCGCTTTATCTGTAGGCTGGTATTTACGTGCAGGCACTATCGCAGTATTGTAATGTTCAGCAAAATCAGCAAAGGTTTCGTTGATGGAAGGTTCGTATCTGCTTGTCCTTTTAACTGCCGAACGAAGATTATCACAAACTATTGCACCGGGCACACCACCATAAAATTGGAGCGCATTCTCACAGGCAGGAATAAAATCTTCCTTCCGCTGCGACATTACGGCCTCGACGTAGGTGAGCTGACTGGCACCGAGTATAGCAACAAACACTTCAACGTTTTTCGTCGCACCGGTTAATTCATCTGTTATTGTTAGTTTTTGTCCTGCAAAATCTATATACATCTTATCACCAGCTATATGCTCCTTGTGCATTATAGGCACAGGGCGAGACTTCCATTGTGCAAAGAGCTGGTTGAATCTACAGTTGCCGTATCCGGCAGGGTTATTCTTAATATATTCTTCCCAAAGTGTTTTGCGTGTTACTCCCTTACGCTTCAACTCCCTTTCCATCGAAGGAAAAAGACTCAACAGTTTTTGTTGTCTGGCATCAATCTGCCTTCCCTCAGGCTTCGGGAAAAGTTCTTCCAGATCCTTGTCGCTTAATTCGTTAATCTCTTCAAAACTTAAACCACTGCTCTTAAAATCCTTTATATGTTTTCTCAGGATACTTCTTGGTATCCCAGTCTGTTTCATTATATCGAAATTCCCGATGCGCTGGGTATGTAATCGCAGTATGTGGCGGATGTTGCTCATGCCATTTCTAAAATTTGCGACAAAGCAAACTGAAATAAAATTGAGCGACCGGAGCGTAACTTTGCTATGACAGCCAAGTTACGAACAAGAAAAGGACAAAGTTCAAATATGAGGGAAAATCAACAATAGAAGGCTATGTTAAACCATTCTCTACGATGAGCATCAGTATACTCGTTTATATCAACACCAGCAGGTGTAGTAGAAGGCTTGGACTTGAGCAAGCATGGGCAAACTAAAATATACCCACCGAGGTTTTTTTCTCTCGCCTCCAGGCGGTTTATTTGCTCCCAATATGGATATTAAGAATTTCACGGCAACATTCAATAAGATCGCCCAAAGCAAGTCGGAAGAGAACGTGTTCACCGATTACCTGGATATGGTTATATGCGCACTTTCAGCCGGCAAGCATGAGGAGGAATACCTTTCTATTGTTAAACATTACAAGAAAGAAGAGGTCAACCTATTCTGTGAATTGCTTGCTGAGATGATAATTATTATGGATGACGGCGGTAAAGGCCTGGTGGATTGTTTGGGAGAATTCTATCAAACAAACCTGAGCAGAGGCAAGCACGGGCAGTTCTTTACTCCACAGCATGTTAGCGACTTTATGGCTCAGATAACGATGGATAAAGATACTGCCGTTGGGAAACGAATTATAGACCCATGTTGCGGTTCAGGCCGCATGTTACTGAGTTCAGCAAAAGTGAATAGGAACAATCTCTTTTATGGTGCCGACCTTGATAGTCGTTGCGTAAAGATGTGCGCAATAAACTTGTGCCTGAATGGATTACCTGGAGAAGTGGCCCACATGAATTCTTTGAGTAGCGAACATTGGGGAGGCTATACCATTGAGTTTATGCAACCCTATTTAAAGGTGCCCATAATTACCAAGCTACCTGCCAATCAAGGGGTAATCTATAACAGTGCGCCTTTTAAAAAATCGGAGAAGCAGGAACAGCCACCAGTTCAACAGAATAACATCATTACTATAACACAGACCAAACTTGAACTTTAATACAATTATAATATGAACGATTGCCAATGTGAAGGATGCAAGAACGGATTAGGAGCCATGCACGCACGGCACGACGAACTAATGAAGAAGTTCGGATGGATGGTGCATTTCGTTACACCTGATGAGGATTATCCATTCAGTGTAAACATACACACCCACGGCTTCCCAGAAAAGTTTAAGCACCTGGACTTACAGATATGTTTACCACTAAGTCCTGAGAATGCCCAGGGTATCATGAACAATATAGCCAGGTTGCTGGGGGAAGGGAAGAGATTCAAGGCGAAGAAGAAATATGATGACATTATAGAAAGGTTTCCAGTTCTTATAGTTCCAGCTATGGAGGACGGCAGAAAAGTCTTGCGCATGGTTTTTCCCGATAAGCATGGAAGGTTCGATACGGAATTCTCTAAATCTCAAATGAAGCATATATAATGGAAACACTCAACGTAAAATTTATACCGTCACTTATATCTGACCACTGGTTGGCAGATTTGGGAGAACTGGAAGCAGAACTGAAGAAGATAATGCCTGATGTAAAAACAATCAGCTCACGCGGCTTCAAAGAATACAAGCACTACAAAATACAGGATGTTTTCACATGCAGTAATTCTGACCAATCTATTGAAGGGCAAACAGTAATCGAACTGAATGTAATACCGAAAAACCTATGACAAAGAAGATTAGCAAAGAACAGGATTTAAAGAAATTCGATGGGCGCAGTGATGAACTTGACCCTCGTTACATTTTCAACATGACAGCCACTCAATTACTTACCGAAGCCCTAAAAGGGGAGTTTGATATTACTTATTTAATCAGGAAGCAACTCGCAGATAGGGGCCTTGATAAAGGAGGCAAGTGGGTTGGATTCGATAAAGCTAAAGAACTGCACCAGATTAAGTAAAACTGCATTAGGGAAATAATCAAAGTCTCTTTATTGAGGTAATTCCGCTTATCTTCCCTTCAATAATCTTACCTTCTTTACCCACAGCGCCCTCCACTTCAAGAACAAATAGAGGGTGATGCAGTGTTATCACGGCGGCCTTAAAAACATTTCCCTCCTTTAACCTACTGTTTTTCACAGTGAGTACTTTGAACTTAGATTTACCAATATGCTCAATCGTTATTATGGTGTTGGGTTTATAGCTTAACTCGAACTTTTCACCTGGCTTTAGCTTTGAGGGTTTCAACTCCAATATTTCTTTGCTGGCCTGACTTCCTTCAGTATTAAATGAATGTAGCAGTTCATCCCATGAAGGGTATCCGATATAAGCTGCCAATATATCAAGCGTATATGCACGGGGTTCTTTTTCACCCTTGACAAAACCAAATAGCCTCTTTAAGGTAGAACTGCTGATGCTGAACTTACAGTCAGAAAGGATTTTCTCAGCCAGGGTATCACAATCCCGAGAGTACCGGATACGTTGTCCGGCCTTTTGTTCAATCTTCTTCTTGATTATTTCGGATAGCATAGTGCCAAAAATATAATGCAAAGCAGATGCTTTTACCGAATGAAAAAAATAACCGATTTGAATCAAATGAATGATATGAAATGAATGAACTCAAAAGAACCAAATGCTTCTTGTAAGTACCGTAAATAAAGGAGAATATTGCTAAATGGAATTAATATGAAATGATTTTTTCCGCTCACGGAAGCGGAATATTTTTACTTATTAATATTAAATCTTATCAAACATGAAAAAGAGTGCATTACACTTATTACTTGTGGTTCTATTACCACTATTCGGTTATTCCCAGAAAACTGTCAAAACGTACTATGACTACGAACACCAGCACGTCAAAGAAAGTTATATCACAGATGGCTACGGTGCAAAGACAGGAGCCTATACCCTTTACTCACAATATGGAGGCGTACTTACTCAGGGGACATACAAGAATGATAAACAAGTAGGGAAATGGACAGTAAAAGATGAAAAGGGCGCCCTTCTATCCGAGACCAACTATGATAATGATGGATTACCCAACGGCCATTCCATTGATTACAAGGACGGGCACAAGGAATTTGAGGGTGATTACCTGCATGGAAAGAAAAACAGGCATTGGAAAACATGGTATACAACAGATGATGAGGCCAGCGCATACACTCAATTACACTATGACGAATATTATAAAAGCGGTCTCTATGATAGCGTATGGACGGAGTATTATATTAACGGCAAAATCAAAAAGCAATGCCACTATACAGACGGTAATTTAAACGGAGAAAGTAAAACATACAATGAACAAGGGACACTCCTAACACATGATAGCGGTAGTTATCAGAATGGAGTTCAAAATGGTGATTGGGTAAGTTATGATCCAATTACCGGTGAGGTAATGAACAAAGGCAAGTATAAGAACGGGCAAAAATGGGGGCCTTGGAAAATTACTTTTGATGCTCAATGGAAGATTACTTCTGATAAATCAAAGGCGGCCTTCTACAGACTAATCAATTATAGCGATGATGGCATATGGAAGGGAACAGACTATTACATTACAGGTGAGAAACAGGGTGAGGAAATATACACCCAAGGGAACTATTATTCAAATGGATACGGCGGCGATTTAGAAATAGGAACATTTACATCGTACTATAAGAATGGGCAGGTTAATGAAAAAGCCAGATTTAATAATAAGGGCAAACAGGATTCGGTTTATACTGTCTATTATGAAGATGGAAAAGTAAAGAGCAGAACCACCTTTAATAATGGCCGTCAGGGAGAAACTATAAATTATGATTTAAATGGCAAGGCTACTGTTCAACCTGCTCCAAGCAATGGTGATTATTAGTACGGAACCACAACACTTCGTTTGCTAATTATCTTTATCGTTTATCATTGATTGGCTTTAGAATATAACGATGATGTTTTGGCAGCAGGGAAATGTATCACCTTCCCTCCTGACAATTCTCCAACAATAGACCCGTACTTGCCATTGACTTTATGCCATAGCCTGCAATCGCTATGAGTGATATTATACTGAGCAAGCTTTGCCTTAAGCCATACGGATAGCTTGCCATCATCCCATATATCAAATATATTGGCAAATACACCATCGCAAAATGGGTCGCCATAGCCCATGTAATTTTGAATGCGAGAGAAGCTCAATGTCCATACTTGTTCTTCTGGAATAACATGGAAATCATAATTTGACATCTCATTTTTATACAACCTGGCAAACCTTCTCTTTAACACTCCGATGAACTTCTCGCAGTATTGCGAGATATTACCCTCTCTTACTTCATCAAAGGCACCGTCTCGAAACAAATCACCACTTCCGGCAGTATATGTACCATCAGGCAGGCAGAGCCTCCATAGGCCACTGCCATTGCTTATAAGCCTCGTAGTGCCTTTGACATAGAACATCAGTGGCGCCCGTTTTACCAGCCCATGTTTTTTGACAATAGTAGCCATCCATTCCAAGAGAAGTTCATTCCCATAGCTGATATGAAAAAGTTCATCATTGTAACCCTTGTGGTCAAGAATATTCCCTATCGCCATAATAAGTGCACCATCCGGTGTTTCAATCTTCCACAAGTCCACCTTATCGGAAATAACGGTAATCAGCCACCCGTCCTTTTCATAGATGGCGCTTTCACCTGGGTGCCTTAATCCCCATTGTGTAAGCTCAATAGTATCGTCGGAGTGTAGCTCTTTGCAAGGGTCTGTATACATATTATCTATGATTATTTACTTTATATATCGGCCAGAAAAAGTAGAAATTACCTTCCGTAACAGCCCCGTAATGCCATACGAGAGGCGGATACCCCAAAATCACTGGTTTTCATCCGGTAAAAACCTTCGTATTTCCGCCAGACGGAAAAAGAAACAGGCTAATTTCAAGGTAGTACTCGTGAAGCCCTGTTTATAGCTGTTTTACGGGTTTAGCAAATCAAATTAATAATCTAAAAATCAACAACAAAATGAAAAACACAAATTCAAAGTACACGGAAGTAATTGCAGATTACATCAAAGCAAATCCGGGCGCAACCATTGATGGCATTAAAGAAGGCAACCCGAAGGTGTCTCACGTCATGGTAGTCAAAGCCCTGAAAGACCTGCAAGCTGAAAACCTTATTACAGTGGGTGATGCCGGTGAGTATACATTCGTTTCTAAAAAGAATGCTCCCACTGTTGAGCCTAAAGCAGCAACTAAAGCTGACAAGAAGACTGAAGAAGAAGAGGGACTTGGCCCCAAAAGCTATACGGGCAGGGACAACACTAAGTATGCTTTCAATGGCCAGGACAAACTGAGCAAGGGCAGGCTTGTACATGCGGTAATAAAGAAGTACACCGAAAGCAATCCGAAAGCTTCTCTTACCAAATTAGAAGAGGTATTTGATTCTAAGACCATACAGCCCAGATTTGGAGTGATAGCTGAATTATCAGTGGCTAAAGGGTTCTCAAAGAACAAAGTAGACAGGTTCTTCCTGAAAACTGAGGACATACTGCATGTCGGAATGAAGAAGGATAAGGTGGCCGTTTGCAACCAGTGGTCAGCAGATACCCTAAAACCGTTCCTTAAGATTGCCGCTTCTTTAGGCATGAAGATTAAAGCTGAGTAATAATCACAACTAAAAAAGAAGGGCCCCTTTCGGGGCTCTTCTCATTTATAAACCTTGCCTACCATGAAAAAGAAGGAAGAACTAAAACCAGCCAACTATAAAAAGAAGTACCCCAAGAGCTATCGCAAGTACACCAGTATGCTCCTGATGGCAGCACTATATAATCTTTCAGAAGAGGACAGGGAAGCACTCTATGCCATCCTTGATGAACCCACACCAAAGGCCTGGGAGTTTGGTAAGATAGCAGACCAGGACAGGAGAATCATTGCTCTCTTTAAAGTACCTGCGGAGGGTGATATTCGGCAGGTTTTTAATTGTGCCTATCGTGCGGCCTTGAAACTGGTAAATGAAAAAATCGTGGTGATGAGCAACTAAATAACCCAAACTAAGACAAGCATGAACAGAAGTAGCAGTGCACAACAGTATATTAAAAGAGGGTTAATAAGCCAGACTGACCTTGAGTTCCTGGCAGAGCTCGACCCTTCCCCAAACCAAAAATACTTGCCCTTTATCATTAAATATTATCTCGCCAATGTTGACCTTGACCAGCTCAGAAACCGCATCTCGGAATATGATGCCTTACTGAACAGGAGCCAGGTTGTTATAAAAGACATACACTCCTTTAAATCATTCCAACAGCTTGATTTATATGTACAGGAGCTTAATAATATCAGCAGTACGAAAGGGCTAAAGCGGCTTATAAAGAAGGACGCAGAAATCATATTGGATACCGATGATATTTTTATCGTCAGGCCCCAGAGCCATGAAGCAAGTTGCTTATACGGGGCCGGTACAAAATGGTGTACGACGGCAAAGAACCATGTACATTGGGAACGATACTTCTACGACTACCTCATGACTTTTTATTACATCCAGGTTCGTTCGGATGAGATTAAGAAGAAATTGCCGGAAGATTCATGGAAGTTGGCCGTCGCTGTTTTCCCCAATGGCAGGATGAGAGTATATGATGCCGCCGACCATCATAAAACTTCCGATGATGGCTTTATGTATCCCTTCGTAACGCTGGATAATTTTTTCAAGCCATTGGGCATTGACAAGTCAATTTTTGTGCCAAAAGGTATGGATGAAAGAATGGATGATCTAATTTCACACAAGACAGAAGAAGGTACTACGAAGCTGGACTTATCACGAACAGGGATAACCCAAATACCTGATAACATTGGCAATATGGCACAACTGGACAGGCTTATTTTATCGGAAAATAAAATCAGGATTCTGCCTGAGAGCATAGGGAAATTAAGTAATCTGAAGACCCTTTACCTGTTCCATAACGAGCTCACTTCTCTTCCTGAATCGCTGGGAAATATGACAGGCCTGCAATATTTAGGTCTTAGTGGCAACACCCATATACCCAAGAGGATCATAAGGGAACTGAAAACGAAATTGCCTGCCACGAGAATTTACATGAAATGAATGCTGCTTATCGTAAAGGGTATGGCTCCACAATATTACCGGCCTCAATATCATCGGCAAATTTCTTCATCTGATTAGGAGTGATGCCGAATGAGCCCATTGCCAGGTAAAACATATACATTGCCTGTTCATGGCTAAACTCTATTATCGCTTCGTCTTCTTCTTGCCTTCCTGCGCCAGAAAAATCTTCTTTATCCGGTCGAGTTGTTCCAGGCGGCATTTCTCGATTTTGAATGTAGTTGTATCCATCAGGTTTTAACGGGAGAATTACCTTCTGGCTCCATTCTGGCTTGTTGGCCACTTCTTCATTTTCCGAAGCAGGATTATAATCTTCGTAGTGTGGAATGATATTCATGGAAGTGTTTAGCATATATATTCCAAATCCGGCAGCCTCTTTCACTTTTAAGCAAGAAAGCTGAAAGTGAAAGTAATCACGGCAATGCAAAACGTAATTTTTTCATAAGCTATTCAAAATCAGTGAGAGATACATAAAATGCCACTTTCACTTATAGTACATAGTGAAAGCAGGCCCGGAAAAGGCTAAATTCAAGGCAGAACCAATAAAAACAAAAAGATGAGCCTCAAAGGAACAAAAACTACATGTAGCGGCATGGAATGGAATACCCTGCTCGGATTACTGGTAAGATTAAAGAATGACGGGAAACTGCGGGAGTATCTGTTAATTTCAACCGGATGCTACTTTGGCCTGCGCATTGGCGACCTTCTTAATATGAAGTGGAATGAAGTACTGGACAAAGATGAGTTTCATATTACGGAGGGTAAAACCGGCAAACAGCGCAAGATTACCATCAATAAATTTGTGAAGGAAGCAATAAGGTATGGGGCAGATACTTTAATACAGAAAGGTGTATTCGACCCTGAGGGATATATTTTATGTAACAAGTATGGCAAGAAATTATCCAGGCAATTTATAAATCTGCTGCTACGGAATATATGTCGGGACTATAATATAAAGGTGCAAAATCCATCAAGCCATTTACTCAGGAAAAGTTTTGGAAAACGCTGCTGGGAGTCAGACGGTAAAAGCGAACGGGCATTGGTATACTTGTCAGAGATATTTTCGCACAGTAGCCTGTCAGTTACCAAGCGGTATATCGGTATAACAGATAAGGTAATTGCAGATGTTTATATGAAGCTATAGAGCCTCTTCCTAAAGCGCCTATTTTTTTACATTTGTAAATATTCTTGCGCAAATGAGGAAACTGGAAATCAGCAAAATTATTCTTACATTTGGATGAAATATAGAAATAAATTTTGGCTGGAAAACCTATTCCTAAACCCTCATTCTTAGATGAATGTACTTCTTTAGGAGCTGGTAAAGGCAAAAAGAGATGGATGTCTGATAAGGGGAAAAGGTTATATGAATGGGATTCATTACATGGTGAAATTGAAGTTTATAATAAAAGAGGACATCATTTAGGCGTTATGGATTCAACTGGAAAATATATTAAACCGGCAGTAAAAGGGAGGTGCATTGATGTCTAATTTCATTGAAGCATGTATTTCTGGGGATGCTTTTGACACTGACATAGACGACTATGTTGAAGCGTGGCATAAAGGCAAAAGTGAAAAACCATTGCCTGAGTTTTTAGGCATGACTGAAAAGGAATATGCCTTATACCTTAAAAGCGATGATGTTATTCCATTTATTGTGAGAGCCCATAAAGAAAGAAGAGGCATAGAGGAAATTATGAATGAGGAGTATCATAGCCTTGCCGCAAGATCAGAAAATGTTGAGAAGGCTTCAAGGATAATCACTTGGCTTAAACAGGAAGGTTTATGGCATTAGGCGAGTATCCCGCAGCGAAACTCGCTAAAAAGCTCTTCAAGAAATACGGCTTAAAAATCCCCTTTGATTTAAAGGAATTGGTAAGGGAACACGCCACATTATTATACAAGTCTATTCCGATTGAAGGCGTTGATGGTCTTTCTTTAAACATTAAAGTTATCGGGGCAACTCCTACAGTTATTATCAATGAAGATATTCCTAAGACACGCCAACTCTTTACTTTGGCACACGAGTTAGGGCATTTGATTATTCCCTGGCATTGCGGAATAGGTATTGAAGGTGTGGGAATCAGATCTCGGATGCTAAGAGAAATGGATTACCGGGAAATGGAACAGGAGGCAAATATATTTGCGGCTGAACTATTAATGCCTCAGGAACTAATAATGGAAATGTATCAGAAGGCAGAGACATTAGCTAAGCTGCACAAATCTATTTGTGCAACAATGGGAGTGTCCGAACATGCTGCAGCAATTAGAATGGGAGAGCTCCTCCCCGAAAACATTCTCTTTCTGGCTGAAAGTGATGGTGAAATTTCTTACTCAGGTCAGACCAGGGATACTTATGCTTCAATACCTGAAACAGGATTTGTTGAACCAGATGAGCTTTTCCATAATGCAGAAGAACATACAATTAATAAAGCAAGAAGCACCAACATTCACTGGTGGAGGATACCATTAAAAAAAGCAAAAAAGATAATTAACGATGATAGGGACTGGCGCGAAATATTAGATTTAATTGTCGAGGACTTAATCTTTGATGAGGACGACCAGAAGAGATTCAAGAGTACTATCAATGGCAAGATTGCTTATGTAAATGGTAAGGAAAAGATTAAGGAGCACTTTAGCAAAGAAACATTGTATTCCGCGTGTTATTATAGATTGTCAGATACGGTAGGGCTGAAACCTTTTGTTGCACATAAAGATTTTCCTGCATTTCTTAAAAAGAAAATAGATGCTTTAATTGACCCTAAAAAGTGATAATACTCTTGTAACATAGTAATAGTAGTTATTTCTTCTGGGATAAAAACCTTAAATAAGTATCGTTGAGTATGGGTTCCTGAAATTGTATTCCCAAAGCGAATCCATCTTTAAAACATTTTTGAGCAATTTTATTCCACAACTCTTGAGGGCTGAGGTTGCATTTGGGCATATATGAGTACCCTTGTGTATTTCCTGCTAAACTGAAGTCTGAATCACTTAAATCAATCCTAAACCTTTCAAAACCTGAGTTTTTGCTTGCCTTACATGGTACGAAACTAAAGTACTTATTATCATCCCACCAAGTGCGCCCTCGGTAAAGTTTTATTTCAGCTGAAGGGTTATGTCCATATTCGTCAAGTTGCTTAAGTGTCGATTCCTGATATGTCTGAGAATATGCCGATGCACTCGTAGCTGATACCTGTTGGGCTGTTTCATAATCACCGACTACAAAAATAGTGTCAAGATAAAAAGCGTTCAATTTGTTATAAGCCGTTCCAAAGAGAATTAGTGATAATGATGGCAGTCTCGTTAACATACCCTTCTGCATACAAACTGCATACTTAAAGTAATCTTGAAAAACATAAGGGTCAGTATTTTGCCCTCCCTTGTTTAACATTGAGTGAAATGGTTTGTGAATGCCATTGGGTAATCTATTGTCATCATTGTATGGTAACTCTCTAAAAAGTGAATTTCCTTCCCATTCTCCCCAGAATAGCAATTCAGCTTCTTTCGGTTTTACATTTAGTGCGGTCACGTAAATACCTTTATTTTCTATGAACTTTCGGTAATGATGGTACTTGGGTTTGTCATTAGGCTTTGAGTTTTCTATTTTATCATTGCCCCATTCCCTAATTATTTGGCCATCGGGCAATTTAATATAGCCCTTTCCCAGTCTGAAAGGTTTTTGCCTGCCAGGATGAATGAGTTGTATTTTTAGTGGCCGCATACTTCTTTGTGTTATTTAATCAAGCTTAAATATTTAAAGCCAAATTAAATAACTAAGCTCACTGGAAAAAAATCATTTGAATTACAAAGAATCGGAAGCTATGGGTAGCCAAATAATAGCAATATTTTTGCGAGTGTTATGCAACACCAATGATACATGCCACCACCTTACCATCTATTGTTTCTGTGTAGGGGCAATTCTTGTATATTTTCTCTAATTGTTCGTCGGATAATGGAACGTCTTTATAAGTAAGCTCATTAAGGCTGTATGTATATCGCTTCTTAACGTGCAGTTTTCTTTTTTTATTTAGAATTGGCTGAAAAATATCAAGCCATTGTTGAGCAAAGTGATAGTAATCTACAATACCATGTTCATCAGAATGGTCTGTAGTAAATAGTTTTCTCAGTTTGTCTATAAGTTTCTTTCGGTGGAGCTCAGTCGCTTTATCAAAATACTTCTCTAAGATATTTTGTGCTACAAGTAATGCGCGTTTCCTTTTATTAGGTAGTAAGTAAAGTTCTTTTTGTTTTAACTTTATTACTGCTCCGATTAGAAACTTATCAGTTTCCTTCGTCCATTTTTCATTAATAATATTTCCGACCTGTATGTGTTTTCTTAGTTGTTCGCATATTTCAGGGAACTCAGTGTAAGTATTATCCTGGCCGTCAATAAAGAACCATTTAGGACTTTTTGAAGCATCACCGCGGAAAGCAAAGAAGCTAAAAGGTGAAGACGACTTTACAAAACTTACTCTTGACTTAACTGACCCGATTACTTTCCTTATTTCTTCATAGGTGTTCTTATCAATAAGGGCATTGTCTCCATCTATCAAGTCATATATAGGGCGGAAACTGTCTTTGATTCCTTCCCAATCATAATCTCCAGTATTATAATCTTTGTACGCCTCAATCCAATTTTTTATAGATGGGTCAGCTTTTAAATGTTTTTCGTATAGTTCTTTTGGGAAATCTACATTATTACCGATTAAATTCTCAGTTACTACCAGAGTATCAATCAACTTTTTATCACCTTTGAGTGAAAAGGAATCTGAATCATTTGGCCAATATGCGAATATTTCCTTATGCGGGCTATCCATACGTTCAAGCCTACCAATCCGCTGCTCAATGATACGTAATACGCTTGGCATATCTAATAAAACTATAGCCTTTGCATTTTGAAGATTAACCCCTTCCGACATAGCATCAGAGCATAGTGCAATAATACTTTCCTCTGATTTGGAGCCTAACCCAAATTTAGCTTTCAGTATTTCTTTCATTTTTTCACTTTGCCCGGTAACTACATATAAATGTGCTGCATCCTTGTGCTTTTCTTTAATTATTTTTTGTAGATAATCCAAGGTTAATATAGTACTATCAAAGGCAAGTATTTTTTTGTGGTGCTGTACTAACTTTATTAAAAGATTGGCTTTAGCTTCTTCTCGTTTTCCGCTTAACTTTTTTGCCAATGCTGATATTTGATTATAAATTTGAATCTCGTCGTCACATGCAACTTTATATTTTTTAGGGTCAGTAAGCCATTCAGGAACTATCTCTTTAGGGAAAGAGACTACTGGCTTACTGCCTTTGAATGATTCTATTTTTGCTAAAATGTTACCTGTTCCTGATTTAATTGACTTAAATTCAAATAAGTCCATTGCAGCCTTTGAACCCTCCATAAGCTCTATTAATGCACAGTTTGATGAACGGAGCTTAGACCGAACCAAAAATGATGCAAGTGCAGGAGCTGCGTTGATTCTTTGACGTATATATTTTTCTTCGTCTTCTTTTGTTTCTAACGGATAATCTGGGCGTGTAAGCCTCCTCAGGTAATTGACTCCCTTAATGTTTAATAATAATTCCGAGATTTGTTTCGCGATTTTAATGTCGCCTTCAGTTTCTCCTGTATTATATACTTCACAGTTGGTTTTTGGGAAACGGCACAAATCCCCCTCTATATTATGATACTTGTCAGGTTCTTTATCAATTAAACTATTCAATTGTTTTTTTGTTCTACGAACTATAAATTGGCCAATGTAATTTTTTAACTTATTTAGATGCTGAGGGTCTTTTCTTCTGTTATTGATATTTCGCAATAACTTAAATTGTTTCAGGTCTTCATCGCTTAAATTATCAACATCAAGTAATTCTATCAGGCGCAATAAGTCATCAGACTTCTTATTTATTGGAGTAGCTGTCGAAAGAATTATATGCTCGGCAGAATGCAGAGAAAGGGCATCGCTTCTTTTAGAGTTTTTGTTTAAGTAATTATGTGCTTCATCTATAATAAGAATACTTGCTTTTTCAATGGATTTTATAATGTCATTTCTTTTTTTTTCGCTGCCGACACTTAAAATACCCATGGAGCCAATTTCATTAAAGAAACGTATATTTTGCTGTTCTTTATGCCAATTATCAACTACCTGTGCCGGTGAAATTATTACCGGATTTGACCTGTCCTTTCGGCCATTCTCCCAAAACCAATGGAATAAGGTTAATGCAAGAACTGTTGCGAATTTTGTTTTACCCGAACCAGTTGGATCAGCGATTAAGACATTTTCCTGATTCTGCAATACATACATTGCTTTTGAAATACCCATTCGCTGGGCAGGCCATAAATCAGTATTAATAATTGCCTGATATAAATGCGGATAATCTTTTAGCCATTCACCTTCAATAACCTCTGCTATTGCCCTTGCAAGTGCTTCTTGCCAACTTACTTCTGATAATAGAGCTTTGAATAGCTCTAACGCTTCTTCATTGTATGCTTCTGCTTTATCGTAGAAATTATCAGCAAGATTTTTAATATGGTGGTACTGTGTAGATTCTGTCTTGCCCCTTTTTGATTTACTTACCCGAATATTTGCTTCTTGTTGCTTGCTTATTCCAAGTTTACTAAAGTTAGCTGACCCAAGTATTGCATGTTCATCGCCAATGTATATTTTAGCATGTAGCTTATCATAGCACTTAAATTCGATACGCCCTTGTTTTATTTGCTCTATAATACTTATAATAGGGCCTCCAAGCATAATAGAGACCTTCTCTTTAAGCCAATATTCCTTTATTTCAAGCGGTAAAGAGTGCGTGGGCCATTTTTTTCTTCTCCTTGGCTCTGGCTCAAAGCCCAGCACAATTTTAATGGTGTTAAGTTTCTCAAAAGAAGATGAGCCAAAAATCTCAATAATGTTTGCTAAAGAAGTGAACCCGGTAATTATTAAGTATTTTTCAGATTCGCGTATATCCTTTAATATCTCTGATTTTACAGTTCGCTCATGGGTTTCATTATTTATAGGAAACCTATCCTGTGGTGGCCATAATTGAAGAAAATCACTATCAAAAAGGTCTCTTGGCATTTAAGAGCGGCTTAAAATATTTGAATCTATATACTATGGACATGTGTTACTCTATTTAGACCTCTTAAAAATTGCTCGTTCTTTGAGTTGGCAATTAGTATTGTTTTTAACTCATCCCAGTATTGAAGTGTTGCTTCCTTTGCTATTCCAGAACAAATAATAAATGCGAGCTCTTCTTCAAAGCCAACCCATTTTTCACTCATAATTATTTCTGTTCTTGACGAATTCAGGTCTAAATCGCTTTTGCCACATATATCAACAACAATAATTAATGGGAAAGGCCAAGATATTTTGACTTGGTTAAATTTTACCCTCCAAGGTTCTGGGAATAAAGTAGTAGGAACTTCAATCCCATGCAAAGAGAGCCTTGATTTTGATTTTGCTAAATCTCTGTTTGTACTATCTTTATGTATTTCCCCCTCGTCATTTACTGTTATTGAATTAGATTCTTGTGAAATTGAGTTTTCTGATAACCATAGTTTCTTTTCCAACGTATAACTCTCGCCTTCTACCGTAATATCTATTGATGGTAGCTTTATTTCCTTCACTGGTTTATTTTGACTTTCAAGAATAGCTATAATAGCAGAACCGACAAGCCCGTTTTCTTTTTCTTCAATAGGGATTTCAAATGTTCTGATATTACCATCTTCTTTCCAGGTATAGTCTTTTAATACGCTTGCTGTTACTTCTTTGAAGCTATTTTCATCTCTTGTTTTCTTTTGCTGGGATGTTTCTATATTAATTTTAAAAGGCGGATTCGGTATAACACTTTCTACAGATTTGATAAACTCAGCCTCTGTCATTTTATCCCAGGGATTGACCTTTCTAAGAATTAGTTTGGTAGTAGTTCCTGGCGCATCTCTTAATCCGGGCTTAATCCAAAAAATACTTTCTTGGCCTTCAACTGTAACATTGATTGGGGCACTTGAATCATGGCGGCCTAATACTCGTCTTGTATCTACAATTAATGTATCAGCTACCATGAAGCAGGATAAAATCCCTATACCAAATCTTGAAGTTGGTGTAAATTCAGCATTTGAATCGGATTTCAAATTATAAAAATCTGTAGATTTATAAAACGACGAACCTACTTTTGAATAATAATTATCAATGATGTATTGATCCATTCCTGTTCCGTTGTCAATAACCTCAAGCACCTCTTCGGTAGCGTCCTTATAATATTTAACTGTTATTTCAGGCGCATAGTTATTATGCCACGTTAATTCTTGTGCTTGTCTTAATAAGCAGGCGTCAATGGAATTCTGTAACAACTCTCTTAGAGCAACCTCAGGATTTCCATATAGTTTTGTACCCATTAAAAGGTCAATAACCTGTCTTTTGCTTAAGTTAAATTTAGTATCTCTGTATGTATAAAGTGGTTGGTTGTAAATATCTTTTTTGGTTTCGATTTTATCCCTATTAACTGTAAAAGGAAACTTAACAATAATATTTCTTGCTTTCCCTTTATTAAATTCATTAAGAGATGAAGTAATATTATTACATACGCTTAATTCGTGGTCGATTAAATCACAGAACTCATGAATTGATGCCTCAATTGCCGGGTGAGTACATTTTGCACTGAACTGGATTATTTCAGGGGTGATTTCCCATGCTTCAACTGCTCTATGTTTATTCCACTCTTTTATAGAGACAGGGTGCCTTACATAAAGATGTGAATACAATATAAGTGGGGTTCTTTTTGCATCGAAATCGAGAATATCTGATAACCTTAAAATAATTCCTATAAGTGGCAAGCAAGCATAAATACCTGTTCCACACAAGTAATTCTTATCAAACTCCAATAATTTTAGTGCGTCTTCATTATGACTATGACAAATATTTGCGAATTCTACTGTTAAATCCGTATCTCTAAATTTGATTTTGCCTTCCCAATCCTTCCCTATAATTGCTCTTGCTCTATCTGCATGAGTTTGCCGGATATATTCAGTAACTAAATAACTTTTGATTGTATCTGCCTTTGTATTCTCTCCTTTTTCTATAAGTTTATTAATAATCTCTTCTTGCTCTGGTCTTGCTGAATAAAATCGCTTAAACCTATTATACACTGTTTGTTCTTCTTCATTTTCATAATTTGCTGTTAAATCCCATACGCTTTTGCAGATAAGAACCTCTTTTTCATCGGGGGCCATACCTATATCATGAAAAAAAGCAGTAAGTATTAATAACATTAGCTCAGGGATAGAAAGCTGTTCAATTACCTCTTTAGTTAATAATCGCTCCATTAAAATAAGAACATTAAATAAATGGTCACTGTCATGTAGAGTGAACTCTCCCATGTGCTTAATAATGGATTTGGTTCTTTGCACTGAATACGCCATGGCGCTATGAACTAAGGTCATCACTTCATTATCATCTGTAGTGTTGCACTTAGCTTCTAAAACAGAATATATTAAACTCTTTTTAAGACGAGGCAAGTACTCATCTTTATAATTATTCGTAATATTCCCATTTTGCTGTAATATTGGGGACGTATTCATTTTTCTTAGTTATGTGTTATAAGCAATACGGTAAAAGTCGGAAAAAAAACGAAGATTACAGTGTATATTACTAAACTACGATATTGTTATTATGAAAAAGGGAAGTAACCATATAGGGAAAAAGGGAAAGTACGTTGTGCTTTGTTGCCAATGTGGTGGACATTTTGAAAGAGATAGTGTGAATAAATTAAGAATAGAAAACATTAACTATAATTTCTATATCTGTCACCCATGCTTAGAGAATGTGCCAAGATTATCTGAGCATGTTGTAAAACCCATAAGTAGAGTATAGTTTACTATTAAGACCTCACTTGCGAAGTTATAGGTATAGGCCTAAATAGTTTTATATCCTTGGGTCACATTTACCCCTGCAAGGTTTTTCACTACCTGTATTAAAGGCGCAACCATTACGGAAGCCCCCAAATTTACTACAGCGCCGTAATCATATTGCAAAGGGCATTGAAACCAATTATCTTTTATTTTTTGCATATCCTCATCAAGCTCTTTTTTCTCCTTATTGTATTTAAGTTCTACAACCAGGAAGTTATATTTGTTATCACCTCTTTTATGAAAAATAATATCGGGGCGACGATTATCAAAATTAGTCTTAACAATGTCCAAATCGCAATCAAAGCGCGAAAGGAAAGTATCCTTCTGGAGCTCATAAGCTAATTGGTGACCGAGGTTCCATTCGGTTTGGTGAGTAATCGAAGTAAAATCATATAGGTTAGGCTGATTTCTATAAAGATTCCTCACTGACCTTACAATAATATTTTTAACATCGTTGGTATCCATTTATATTTTCATTTAATATAATTCATATTCTATTACATCACTCATATCAACTTTAGCTGAGTACTCTATTATATTTAAGTTTAATAATATAGGAGTTGCTGGAAGTATAAGCCACTCCTTATCTCTTTTTGCATTTTTTAGTTGGGAATCAGTATTGAGCTGGGAATTTGCCTTAAGGTACTCAACTGTATTAATTAGAAATATCCAACACCCATTAGGGAAAGCAATTAAAGATTGATTATAAAAACCACGATATACCCCCTTCTCTATAAACGTGTAATCTACTTTTAATGGGTAAAATTTAAGCAACGCAAAACTCCAGGTACTATCATCGTTATAAATAGGATTACGGTTATTTGTTATCCCATGTGAACCAAATCCCATTGCCCGCTCTTCTGATTCAGAAAATGAAAGAAAATGGGTCTTAGCCCATCCAGGATTGATATGACTTTTGACCAAATCTATAAGTGGCCTTCTAACCGCGGCCCCAATACCTCCATTAATCAGGTTAGTACATAAAAGCCCATTCCTTATTGTTGATTTAAGCATTCTAATCCCTTGCCTATCTGAGTCACCTCGGTAAAGTACTTCCGGTAATTTAGGTTTCATCTGTTGAATATAAATATTGGGTGGGCAAATTTAATATACTCAACGTGAAATCGCTTATCTGTAGCTGGAACCGCCAATAGTTTTACTATTGTTTTACGGTGAAAATAAAAGCACCTATAAGGTATTGGTTTATAGGTGCTTTTGGATTGTAGTTGAGGTCCCGAGCGGATTCGAACCGCTGTACAAGGTTTTGCAGACCTCTGCCTAGCCACTCGGCCACAGGACCATTATTTTTAACGGAATGCAAATGTAATAAAATTAACAACGTATCTTTGCGTTATTAGTTTATGCTCAAAGACCTAAGTAAGATACTCCGCTATATAAAAGGCTATAAAACTTACGCCTTATTGAACGTACTGTTCAATGTTATTTCCATGGTATTTAACGTGTTTTCGTTTGCCATGATAATACCATTTGTACAGATACTGTTTAATACCGATACTACTGCCCAGACCAAAATATTGGCTCAGGGTGCACCTACTTTTAAGCTCTCGGGCGAGGGCATTACCGGTTACTTTAACTATACCGTAGCACACCTTATTGATGTTAAAGGCCCACAGTATGTATTATTAATGATATGTTTTGCCTTTGTGGGGGTTATTTTCCTTAAAAACCTTACCCGTTACCTGGCTATATTCTTTATGGCGCCTATACGCAATGGGGTAGTAAAGGATATTCGTAACGAAATGTATGAAAAGGTAATGGTATTGCCGCTTTCGTATTATTCAGCAGAAAGGAAAGGCGATATTATGTCGCGGATGACCAATGATATTACTGAGATTGAATGGTCGGTTATGCAGTCGATAGAGCTTCTTACCATTAACCCATTATCAATTTTAGTGCTGTTGGTGTTCTTAATTATTATGAGCCCCCACCTTACTCTGTTTGTATTTGTGTTGTTGCCAATTACAGGGTTTTTAATAGCTCGCATTGCAAAAAGCTTAAAGCGCAGTTCGCAGAAATCAAAAGAACAAATGGGATCTTTGTTCTCTATTATTGAAGAAACCCTTGGCGGAATACGTATAATAAAGGCTTTCAATGCTGAAAGAAGCTCGAGAAATAAATTCCAGGGCGAGAACGAAGCCTATACTCATGTTATGAATAAGGTGTACCGTAAAACCGATTTGGCTTCTCCACTCAGTGAGTTTATGGGCTCCGTTGTACTTGCAGTGGTAATGTTTTTTGGCGGCCAATTGGTATGGAGTAGCGGCCATTTGTTAAGCGGAGCAGCATTTGTGGCTTATATAGCAGCATTTTCTCAAATAATTCCTCCTGCCAAGGCATTTTCGGGCGCTTACTATAGTGTGCAAAAGGGGCTTGCCTCTATCGACCGTATTAATAAAATACTGAGTACTGAAGTAATGGTTAGGGAAGTGCCTAACCCTAAGCCTATAGCTTCATTTGAAAGAGAAATTGAATTCAAGAATGTATCGTTTGCATACCAGAGAGGTGATAATGGCTGGGCATTGCGCAATATAGATATGAAAGTTCCTAAAGGAAAGACCATTGCTCTGGTTGGGCAATCGGGTTCTGGGAAAAGTACTTTGGTGGATATGTTGCCTCGTTTTTATGATCCTACTGAGGGCGTAATAACTATTGATGGGCATTTGATAAAGGAATTGAACTTGGCTCAATTACGCAGCCTAATGGGCATAGTAACCCAGGAGAGCATATTGTTTAATGATACAGTGCGTAATAACATTGCCTTTGGCATGGAAAACGTAACCGATGCCCAGGTAATAGAGGCAGCTAAAGTTGCTAATGCCCATGATTTTATAAGCCGTATGGAAAATGGCTATGAAACCAATATAGGCGATAGGGGTAGTAAGCTTTCAGGTGGTGAACGCCAGCGCATAAGTATTGCCCGTGCCATATTAAAAAATCCACCTGTACTTATACTCGATGAAGCTACTTCGGCGCTCGATGCTGAGTCGGAAAGATTAGTGCAGGATGCTCTCCTAAAACTAATGTCTCATCGCACCTCCATAGTAATAGCCCATAGGCTTTCTACTATTAAAAATGCCGATGAAATATTGGTAATGCTTAAGGGTAATATAGTAGAGCGTGGTACCCATACTAATCTCATAGCACAAAACGGAGTTTATAAGAAGCTATACGACCTGCAAAGCTTTGTTTAGGTAAAGTATTGTCTTTTTTTTAATTATAGTATTTTCGCAGTCCGTTTAAAAACAACCTTGCCCGGATGGCGGAACCGGTAGACGCGCTGTCCCGATAGCTATCGGGATCAAAAACCAATCTTAGCAATAAACAACTACATTTTTTAATAATGGCATCTGTTTACATACTCTCTTCGGCAAGGGCTGAAAAGTATTATATAGGTTACACAAAGAATATTGTAACAAGAATAAATTACCATCACGAAAAAGAGTTTCCAAGTAGTTTTACTGCGAAATATGAAGATTGGGTTCTATTCTTTTCTATTGATAATATTGAAGTTTCGACTGCTAAGAAGATAGAGGGTCATATTAAAAGAATGAAGAGTAAAGTGTATATAGAAAACCTTAAAAAACATGCCTCTATTTCGCAAGAATTAATCCAGAAGTATTCCTGATTTCATTTGCCTATCTCAAAATAATAAGTAATTTCGCTGACCGTTTAAAACAACCTTGCCCGGATGGCGGAACCGGTAGACGCGCTGGTCTCAAAAACCAGTCTTAGCAATAAGGTGCCGGTTCGAGCCCGGCTCTGGGTACAAAATAAAACAGCGAGTAAGAATATTCTTACTCGCTGTTTTATTTATTGAAATCAACTTACAGTGTTTCGTTCCAGGTGCTCTTATCCTTTAGCAATACTTCGCGTAAAAGACGTACCTGTGGCATTCCATGGTCGAGCATAGCATCGTGGAATTTCATCAGAGAGAATGATGAGCCTTCTTGTTTCTTGTAGTCTTCACGCAGCTTTAGTATTTCTAATTTACCTATAGTATAGAACAGGTAGCCCGGATCGAATGTCCCACGAAGCGCTTCTTGTCTTGAAGGTTTTTCGCCTTGGTACCAGTTGTCCATAAAGAATTTTGTGCCTTCATCAACGGTCATACCCTGAGTATGCATTTTAATAGAAACACACAAACGGCAAAGGCGTAATAATGCATCACCTGATTGTGCCAGGCGATATTTACATGCTTTAATAGTATCTCCTGTATGGCCATATCCTTCATCAGCCATCATCTTTTCGCAGTAGTGAGCCCAGCCTTCAATATAAGCATAGCTGCCAAATATCTTTTCAATCTTGGTAGCTGATGATGCATTCAGGTGCAGGAACTGGGTATAGTGACCCGGATAAGCTTCATGTATGGTTACGTTATCGGTTGTATAAAAGTCGAACTGCGATAACCAGTCTTCTTTTTGCTTGTCGGTCCACTTAGGGTCAACCGGGGTAATGTAGTAGTAAGCTTCGGTAGCCTTAGTTTCAAATGGGCCTGGAGTATCCATTGATGCTGTGCTTGATGCACGCGCATATTCTGGTGTTTCTTCTACTTTTACTCGCACTTCCGATGGCATGGTAACGATCTTCTTATCAACCAAAAACTGGCGGATAGCTTCTAGGTTCTTCTTTGCATCCGGTATCAACTCTTCTGCAGTAGGGTGTTCTTTCTGCATATCGTGATATACATCCACCGGGTTCTTGTTCGGGTCAATTATTTTGGCAGTAGCATTGAATACATCTTGCTCTTTCTTTAATTCTTTCAAGCCAATCTCCAATATTTTATCCGGAGCCATAGTAACACCTTCACTATACAAAAGCATTCTCTTGTATTTGTCAACACCAATTGAAAAATGCTCGGTTGCTTTAGGCAGCTTTTCTTTTTCAAGGTAATCTGCAAATGATTTTACTTCTTCTATTGCCTTAGTATTGGCGGCAGTAAATGCAGCCATTAAAGCGGTATCCTTTACATCTTTCAATGCCACAATCAGGTCGCCACCTAAAAATTCAGCGGAGCCTTTAGCTACTTCAATAGCAGTTTGTACATAAGGTTTAGGTAATGAGTCAGTAAGGTTGGCACGCGCTGCTGCATATACTTTTGGGGCTTCTTTTTCAATAGCTATGATTGATTTAATGCGGTCTTCCAAGGGGCCGAAATTCCTTTTGATATAAATGTTTACATCAATAGCTCCGGCATAGGTCATAGGGTTGCGGGTATATTCTCCCATATCTTCAAAGCTCCATATTTCGTTACGAATACCCGATTGTAAAATGCGGTAATCGTAATATGTCTGGGTGCTTAAAGAAGCTGTATCAATGCCCGCTAACATTTTATCATACATCTTAAGCCTGTTCAATTCAGTATCAATAGATGCTTTACTGAAGTCGGTAATTTTACCGTCATATTCATGAAAGCCCAGTGCTACTGAAGCTTGTGGCCTCCATTTTAAATAGCCGGCTAAAAAATCTTCCGATACTTTTTGAAATGCCGCATCACCCGAAGTGGTAGATGTTGCCGTATTGTTTTTGCAACCTGCTACTGCAAGTAAGCCAATCATTGATAATAAAATGCCTTTTTTCATGCTGGAATATTAAAAAGTAGAATTGTTTTAAGAGGCGGCAAATATAAGGTAGTTTTAATACTACTTGATACGGCCATAGGTATAGAACTTGCCATTTTTAGCAACCGTTTGCCAGCTTATTTTCTTTTGTTCGCCATTTCTGCATGTCATGGCGCCTTCAAAGGTAAGCTTATCACCTTCTTTTATATTCGAAAGCAGGGCATAAGAAGGGTCGTCCTTCATCAAAGTCTTAATCGGTTCACCGCGTAATTGAGATAATTCATATCCTAACGAGACTTTAAAGCCAGGGTTTACTTCATCAAAAGTCATTGTTTTCATATCTATAACACACATAAGCTCCATAGAATAGTTAACCAGCATAAGAAGGTAATTCATACGTTGGTTCTTTTCTTCCAGGTCATTACTTGCAATATTGAATGACTTGTGTGTTTTTGAAATGTCTTGCTTTACAAGCTGCATGTAAGTAGAGATAAGGAAAAGAACCAATAAAAGAATAATGAAAAGAAAAGGTGCGCGATATTTTTCAGGAACTATTTGGCTTACGGGTATATTGAAATAGTCGACATTATAAATGAATAAGATTGCCACCAGGCATATACCAAACCATAGCCTGCCCTGTTTACGGCTAGTATAAAAAGCAAAACCGGGTAGGGTAGCTAATACCAGTACTATGGGACTGAATATTCCGCCTGTAACTAATATAAGGGCAATAAGTTCAACAAGAGTAATGCTTATTAATACTATGTATGTTATATACGCCTTTTTGTGGAGATTTAGTGTTAATATATTTATAAGTATACCGGCAGTATATGGCCATATAATGGCAGGTAGTTTTTCTTTAATGCCAAATGCGCCGTACAGTAATAATAAAAGTGAGGGCATAAAGACCACTATGGTAAAACTTGTAGAGCGTAATACAGCTATCTGCTGTTTTACAAGGTCCTGAAATACCGGTTTTGTCATGTGAGGTTAAGGATGGTTAAACCATTACTTACAAATATAAAGATTGTAGGCATATATTCTAAATAATAGGTTCACCATTGGCATTGGTGGTAAGTACTTCGCTCATGTGATTTAAAAAAGGGCGCATCTTTTTATATACCTCGCTCATTTTCTTCGCAAAATCAGGACTCAGCACTTCTTTATCGGTGAATTCATGAGTAATAATAAACTGCTTATAGCGCAGCAGGTCAATTGCCGGGTGGTCCTTGCTATATCCTCGTGGAGCGGAGCTTACTTGCTCGCCCCTTAAACTGCCAAATGTGTTAACGAATGTTTTATTGTTGAGTATTTTTCTCCACTCTTTATAATTCAGGTCAATATCCTGGCGTATTCTTTTCAGGTCATCCGGGTTAGGACCCCAAAAACCACCTGATAAACGAGATTTAACCGAATTGATATTAAAATAATAACCACCCCTAAGTTGTTTGGTTGCTCTTTTAAAGCTTCCGCTCCAATGACTATTGTAAGGCGTTTTGTCTTTCGAAAACCGCACGTCCTTATATATCCTGAATAGGCTCTTTTTGCCCGAATCCGTTTCTATCTTATCATGTTTATTTAGTTCGTCCAGCAAGGTATCGGCAAAGCCAATAATATTTTCACGATGGGCAAGGTATTCCTCTTTGTGTTTATTGAACCAGTCACGGTTATTATTTTTCTTGAGTTTTTTCAAAAAATCGATAGATTCCTTTTGTATGCTTCCTTTAGCCATAAATTGTAATAAATATGCTGCAAGTTAAAAATTATAGCCTTTCGGGGTGCAGTACAAATTCTTTCCTACTTTTAGTATCTTTGGCACCTCTAAAAAAACGATAAATACTTAGATAAAATGGGACGCGTATTTGAAAAAAGAAAGTATACCATGTTTGCGCGCTTTGCTAAAATGGCAAAGACGTTCACTAAAATAGGTAAAGATATTGCCATTGCTGTAAAAGCAGGTGGCCCGGATCCTGATACCAACCCGCGTTTGCGTATGTGCATACAGAACGCGAGGGCGGTTAACATGCCTAAAACAAATGTGGACGCTGCTATTAAGCGCGCCTCGGATAAAGATGTTTCTAACTACGAAGAGGCAATTTACGAAGGATACGGCCCGCATGGCGTACCTGTTTTGGTAGAGTGTACAACTGATAATCCTACCCGTACCGTTGCGAATATTCGCATGTATTTTTCGCGCAGCGAGGGCGGCTCATTAGGTACTAAAGGCTCTGTAAGCTTTATGTTCGACAGAAAGGCATTGTTTAAAATATCTTCAGTAGGACTTAATAAAGAAGAAACCGAATTTGAATTGATTGACTTTGGAGCGGATGAGTTTACATGGGATGATACTACAAATGAGCTGATCATTCAAACTCCTTTCACTGAATTTGGCCACATGCAAAAGGCACTGGAGGATAAGAAGATTGAAATTAAAGAAAGTTCGAAAGTATTTATACCTACTACGCATAAAGAGCTTACCGATGCTGAAGAGGCTGACCTGCTTGCCATGATAGAAAAGATGGATGATGATGATGATGTAGTGGCTGTTTATCATAATGCGCAATAGTTCGTATTACCCCTGTACAATAATTGTGATAAATGAATAATTGCTTAAAGGCTTTTTTACTGTTCTGTTTTATAAGTATCGCGTCGGTATCTTTTTCTCAAGCTCCAAAGGATACAAGCCATAGCCTTTCTGATAAGAACTATCGTATATATTCAGTAAAGCTCGGAAGGGAAGTTAGCCTTGCAGATATTGCCACTGACATGAAAAATTACGATGTGGTTTTTTATGGCGAAGAACACAACGATTCTGTAACCCACTATGCTGAAAGAACTTTATTAGCTGCCCTATGTGATAGATATAGCAATATGGCCCTATCTATGGAAATGTTCGACAGGGATGTTCAGGGAGTAATGACTGAATACCTTAATGGATACATACGCGAAAAAGATTTTAAACACGATGCCCGCGTTTGGAGTAACTATCGCGATTATCGCCCGCTTGTGGAACTGGCAAAGGAAAAGCAGCTGGATGTAGTGTGTGCCAATGCACCCAGTCGGTACACCAATATTGCCGGCCGAAAAGGAGAAAAAGGATTAGCCGCGCTTCCTGAAGCATCGAAAAAGTATTTTGCTCCTTTGCCGTACGATACAGCAACCGGTAAGTATTATGTAAAACTACAGGAAATGTCGGGCCATACAATGGCGCCTGTCTCAAAAACTGATACTGCAAAGCAACCGGCCATGCCACCTATGATGATGATGTCGTTTGATCTTGTAGTAGCACAATCATTATGGGATGCTACAATGGCCTGGTCGATATCGGAATACATTAAAACACACCCTCAGAAAAAAATAATGCAGGTTAATGGCAGATTCCATAGTGAAGAAGGATATGCCGTAGTTGAGCAGCTAAAGAAATATAGTCCTAAAACAAAAATACTTATCGTGTCCAGCGCTTCCGAGGATGATTTTCCTAATATTGATTGGAGCAAATACAAACCCCTGGGAGATTATATTCTTATTACAGACCCTAAGGTTCCTAAGACGTTTCAAGATTGATAATAGAACCCATACATGGATAAAATAAGAGCGATAATTACCGGTACTACCGGCATGGTAGGCGAAGGGGTTTTGTACGAATGCCTTAACAGTCCTAAAGTAGAGGCGGTATTGGTTATAAACAGAAAGCCCTGCGGCTACACTCACCCTAAGTTAAAAGAGATCATTCACACCGATTTTTTTAATGTGACACCAATACAAGATCAACTTAAGGGATATAATGCTTGTTTCTTCTGTCTGGGAGTTTCTTCAGTAGGCATGAAAGAAGATGCCTATACCAAAATGACCTATACGCTTACTTTGCATATTGCCGAAATACTAAGTAGGTTGAACAACGATATGACCATTTGTTATGTTTCGGGTGCAAGTACCGATAGTACCGAAAAAGGCCGATCGATGTGGGCGAGGGTAAAGGGCAAGACAGAGAATGATATAATGAAGTTGCCATTTAAAAAAGCTTTTGCTTTTAGGCCGGGTTTTATTAAGCCAATACCCGGCTTAAAGTATGCGCATAAATTTTATAAGTATATAAATTGGTTATACCCGATTGGCCGCTCATTAGCTCCAGGTGCTTTCTGTACTTTGGAAGAAATCGGCCATGCCATGATCAATTCTGTAAGCATTGATAAAGACAGAGGTATTATGGAAGGCAAGGATATTATTGAACTGGCTAAAAAGAATTAATCATTCTTTCCAAGCGCTAAAGCCCTTCTTTCTTGCCATCTAATTAGTTGCCAGCCAATCTCAGCAGTTAATAAGGCTATTAGTGCAAAATAAACTACTGTATTATTTCCATCTGGCTTTGATAATACTCCTGTTAATGCAATACCATATATAGCTACAGGCAGTATTGTCATTAAGCAAAGCCCAAAAGCATTTAAAGGTATTTTGAATGGGCGGGGTGCATCGGGCTCTTTCATGCGCAACCTTACTAACGAGGTAAACTCAAGTGAGAGTCCTGCACCATAAAGTATAACATCAATAACTATCAGTTCGGTAAATGTCCATAATGCCATTAAGCTTACAATTGCTGCTGTAATTAATATAGATAGGTACGGCGTATTAAATCGCGGATGAAGTTTGCCGAGAACTTTAGGCAACATTTTGTCTTCCGCCATTTCTTTAGGTACACGCGATATCGATAACATTACTGCGGAAAATATACCCAACGCGCTTGCCATGCCACCAATAGATAATAATATGCCCAGCCATTGCCCCGCAAATTTCACACCCATAATCGGGAATCCTCCATCACTTAATTCTTTAAAATCAATACCCGAATTAACTGTTATATAAGTAGTGACGAGATACAAAACGATTACCAATACAAATGCCGTAAATGTAGAAATGAGATATGACCTTACCGGTTTGTTCACCTCTCCGGCATAGGTTGTGGTATTATCCCAACCCAAAAAATTCCACATAATGGTATAAAGCGCCATACCAATACCCGAAAATCCAATGCCCTTTAGGCTGGGTGCAGGGATTGAAAAATGATTGTTAGTATTTAATAATGCAATTCCAAATAAAATAAGGAATGGTATTATAATAACCGCACTCAGGAATAGCGATACACGCCCCACGGGTACTATCCCCAAAATGTTTAACCCTGCGCAACCCCAAATAACGGCAAGGCATATGGGTATCTTCCAGGCCAGTAGAGCAGGATAAAAGAAAGAGACATACGTCACAAAAAGTACAGGGTATATAGCAAGATCGGTAAAAGAATATAGCCACGACCACCAGGCTTCATAAAAAGCCCAACGTTTGCCAAGGCCTCTGTCAACCCATTTGTAATAACCACCGTTTATAGGCATCATGCTGTTCAGTTCCAGCACGGTAAGTATAGCAGGCAAATCCCATAATAAAGGCACTAATAACAGCAATAAGAGAGCTCCGTTTTTGCCGACAAACTGGGTCAGGGGCTCAAGCCCATAAGGCCCGCCCGATACGGTAAGGAATATTACCGCAGTAAGCGAAACAGTTTTTAAAATGCCTTTGGTAGTAGATACTGGCGCGTTCATTCTCTATTTATAGTGCAGAGATACAAAAAACTTTCAGATTGAGGCCTATTGCTAATCTCATTACAAAATTAGCGGTAATATTTACTATATGTAATAAAATATTATATGGGTTATCAACAAGTCAAATTGCCTACTAAAACTTAAACTGCACCCAGGTCTCTTGTAGTAAAAAATAACAATAGAATTTAACAATAAGCGGTTTCTGGAAGCCCCTGTTTACAATAGGTTCATTGTTAATAACAATGAAATACAATAAGCGGACTTTAAGCCATACTTGCCTTGATTGTGTAATGTATTGATTATCAATAATATGTGATATAATTGCTAATGATTGCAGCAATTCGCTTCGATTAAGGTATCAGATGCATTACAAAAACAGAAATTGGGGTTATTAACAACCCGAAACTGTGTTTAGTGGCAATTTGTGCGAATTGCTTTTTAAACAGATAAACTTCGGTATTTAATTGTATTTTTGGCATCCTTGAAAACAGATAGTATGCGCCCCAGCTTTGATGAAATATATATGGACCTTGCCAATAAACTGGCAAAGCGTTCGCACTGTGTAAAAATGCACGTAGGCGCAGTGCTTTGTAAAGACACTCGTATTATATCATTAGGATATAATGGCCCGCCTGCCGGAACCAATAATTGCGATGAAGAATGGCCTGAACATGGATGCCCCCGCGATAGCAAAGGCGGTTGTTCGTTGGCTATTCACGCTGAGCAGAATGCGATACTGTATGCTGCAAAGAACAAAGCATCGATGGAAGGCGCAACTATGTATGTTACTCTTTCTCCTTGCCTGGCTTGTGCACGTATCATATTTACATCGGGTATTAAAACGGTCTATTACCTGAATTCGTATGGCGATTATAAAGGCATAAAGTCAGATGAAGGTGTTGATTTTTTAAGAAAATTTGGCGTTACAGTGCACCGCATGAAATTGCCTGAAGTAGTACAAGAATAACGAACTATGACAAACCAACCTGTACATCCTCCCCAATCATCAGGCCCAAGGTCGGTTGTGGTTGGCATTTCGCAAGGCGATATTAATGGTATTGGGTTGGAGACGATCATCAAGACATTTTCAGATCCTGCTATGCTTGAAGTGTGTACACCTGTGCTTTTTAGTGCCGGCAAAACATTATCGTACCATAAAAAGGCCTTAATGGCCGATCATTTTAACTATAACATGATTAGCGGACTCGATAATATCCCGGCTCGCAAATTCAATTTATATAATTGTTATAACGAAGAAGTAGCTATTGAGTTAGGGAAAGAAACTCTATTAGGTGGACAATACGCGGTTAAATCTTTTCAGGTTGCTTGCGAAGCACTAGAAAGAGGAAAGATAGATGCGCTGGTTACGGCTCCAATCAATAAACACAATACGCATTCTGATACGTTCCCGTATTCCGGACATACCTCTTATTTAGATGAAAGGTTTGGTAAAGGCAACTCAATAATGATGCTCATATCGGGCGATTTGAGAGTAGCTTTATTAACCGAACATATACCGGTTGCTGAGGTAGCTGCTTCAATTTCTGTTGAACGGATTTTGAAGAAGTTGAGCATTTTGAATAAGACATTGAAAGAAGATTTTAGTATTGAAAAACCACGTATTGCTGTGCTGGGTTTAAACCCACATGCAGGTGATGGCGGTACATTAGGCAAAGAGGAAGAAGCCATAATTGCTCCGGCAATAAAGAAAGCGTTTCAGGATGGTATATTAGTATATGGTCCTTACCCAGCTGATGGCTTTTTCGGGAATATGGCATTTAAGAAATTCGATGCGGTGTTAGCCATGTATCACGACCAGGGATTGATACCATTTAAGTATATGGCTTTTGAAACAGGAGTGAATTTTACAGCAGGGCTTCCGGTAATACGTACATCACCAGACCACGGAACGGCTTACGATATTGCAGGTAAGAACAAAGCTAATGAAGCTTCATTCCGCCATGCCGTTTATACTGCCGTAGATCTCGTAAGGACGAGACAAGAATATAAAAGGCTCAGTTCGAACAAACTTAAAGTAACTGCTCCGTCGCAACAAGACGGCGAATAATTAATGGCAGGTGAAAAAAGTAACGCTATATTATAATCCGCGCTGTTCGAAATGCCGTGAGGCATTGTGCGTACTCGAAGAAAAGGGTATTGAGCCTAAAATTATAGAATACCTTAAAACGCCGCCTGCCGAAAAGCAGCTTAATGATATTTTAAAGAAACTTGGGTTAAAAGCTGAGGACTTATTGCGCAAAAAAGAGCCTTTGTTCATTGAAAAGTATAAGAACAAAAAGCTAAGCAATGCCGAATGGATAAAGGTAATGTGCAAGAACCCTGTGCTTATTGAAAGGCCGATTGCCATTGAAGGTAACAAAGCTGTTATTGGCAGGCCTGCTGAACGAGTAATTGAAATTTTAAAATAAAAGATCATCTGGATAAATTCAAATGCCACAAAATCACGAAAACACAAAATTCCACGAAAAAAACTTTCAGCCAATAGCGGAAGATCTGGAATTAGTTGGTAAGAAGATTGTGGATGCAGCATATACGATGCATAAGATGTTGGGTCCGGGTTTGTTGGAGAAGGTTTATGAAGTATGTCTTTGTCATGAATTGTCGAAAAGAGGATTGCATACAACTCGTCAAATTGATATCCCTATAACGTATGATGGAATTATATTTGAAGAGGGATTGAGATTAGATATTTTGGTTGAAGGAAATGTTATTTGTGAGATTAAAGCGGTCGATTTAATAAATCCAGTATGGGAAGCCCAGATATTAAGTCAGTTGAAATTAACGAATAAGCGTTTAGGTTATTTAATCAATTTTAATGTGGTTAATATTGGACAAGGAATAAAACGAGTTGTTTTGTGATTCTTTAGTGAAATTTTGTGCTTTAGTGTTTTAGTGGCTGGAAATTGAATAATAAAAATGAATATAAATTAATAAACTATAATTATGGAATTCAGGATTGAAAAAGACACAATGGGCCCGGTGCAAATACCTGCCGATAAAATGTGGGGTGCACAAACCGAACGTTCTCGCAATAACTTTAAAATTGGCGGAAATAAAATGCCGATTGAAGTTATTTACGCTTTCGCTATTTTAAAGAAAGCGGCTGCACAGGCTAATTTGGACTTAGGTGTGTTACCAAAGGATAAATGCGAGATCATCAGCAAAGTGTGCGATGAAATTTTGACAGGCAAATTAGATAATGAGTTTCCATTAGTAGTATGGCAAACCGGTTCGGGTACACAATCGAACATGAATGTGAATGAAGTAGTAGCAAACCGCGCGCACGTATTATTGGGTGGCAGTTTAATGGATGAGAAAAAAGCCATTCACCCGAACGATGATGTAAATAAATCACAATCATCGAACGATACCTTCCCAACGGCTATGCACATTGCAGCATACAAACTTATCATCGAGAATACAATTCCGAATGTTCAGTTATTGCGCGATACTTTGGATAAGAAAGCAAAAGCATTTAAAGACATTGTTAAGATTGGCCGTACTCACTTAATGGATGCAACTCCGTTGACATTGGGCCAAGAGTTTTCGGGTTATGTATCACAACTCGATCATGGATTAAAAGCATTAAAAAATACACTCGCTCACCTTGCTGAACTGGCTTTAGGTGGTTCTGCGGTGGGTACAGGTTTAAATACCCCGAAGGGCTATGCAGTATTGGTGGCAGATAAAATTGCCAAAATATCGGGCTTGCCTTTTGTTACAGCTGAAAATAAATTCGAATCATTAGCATCACATGATGCAATGGTTGAAACCTCTGGTGCTTTGAAACAACTGGCAGTATCGTTAATGAAGATAGCTAACGATATTCGTTTACTTGCTTCCGGCCCACGTTGCGGCATTGGAGAAATATTGATCCCTGAAAATGAACCGGGCTCATCTATTATGCCGGGTAAGGTTAACCCTACTCAGTGCGAAGCCATGACCATGGTATCTGCGCAGGTGATAGGTAACGATGTTGCAATTTCTATTGGCGGTATGAATGGCCATTTTGAACTGAACGTGTTTAAGCCGGTTATTATTTTTAACCTACTCAATTCAGCAAGATTGATTGGGGATGCTTGCAATTCGTTCAACGAGCATTGTGCTGTTGGTATAGAACCTAACTACGCTGACATAAGTAAGAACCTCGAAAATTCGTTGATGCTTGTTACTGCATTAAACACCCATATCGGTTACGAAAACGCGGCTAAGATTGCTAAGACTGCACATAAAGAGAACAAGACGCTACGTCAGGCTGCATTAGATTTAAAGCTGGTTACCAATGAGCAGTTCGACCAATGGGTTGACCCAAAGAAGATGATAGGGTCGCTCTAGGCATACTTATCTCCAACCTCTTCTATAGCAACAATGGAAGGGGCGATGAAAAGCAGGGATATATTTTGTTTAAACTCCTACAATGAAAAAGAGAGCATTAATTGCAGGCGGAAGTATTGCCGGGCTCACAATGGCATACTGGCTAAACCGGTATGGTTATAGCGTTACCGTAGTAGAAATTTCAGCAGGATTAAGAAAGGGTGGAGCTTCCATTGACATAAGAGGCGAAGCCTTGAATGTAGCTGAACGTATAGGGATACTTGACAAAATCAAAGCCAAAAAAATAACGACATCTGTAGAATTTGTAGATGCTCAAAACAAATGCGTAGCAGCTTTAAAAAATTTTGGTGAAGATAGTTCGGGTAAGGATATAGAACTGAATCGGGATGATCTGGTAGAAATTCTTTACCAGGCTGTGACCGCTAGCGTTGAATATCTTTTCGGTAATCAAATTAAAACCATCGATGGTGATAACGATAAAGTATCAGTAGGTTTTGAAAATGGATTGAAACGAGATTTCGATCTTGTTATTGGTGCAGATGGTGTTCACTCTACTGTCCGAAAATTGATTTTCGGTGAGGAAAGTCTGTTTAACCAATATTTTGGGGCATACTTTGCTATTATGAAAGTAGATGAGAATCTTGGGAAACTAAATCGTGGGCGTATCTATAACCTACCCAACAAAATGGCCGCTACCAGTGACCAGGGTAATTCAATGCTATTATTCAGGTCGCCTAAATTAAATTATAACTACCGGAACGATACAGAATACAAGAAAGTACTTACGGAAAATTTTGCGGATTGTGGCTGGGAAATCCCCGCTATTTTAACAGCGATGACCCAAGCAGAAAACTTATATTTTGATGAGTTATGTCAAATTAAAATGCAATCATGGACAAAAGGCCGTATAGCATTGATAGGTGATGCGGCGCATTGTTCAGGTTTCCCGACGGGTATGGGTGCTAGTTTATCAATGCAGGGAGCAACTCTGTTAGCCGATGAATTGAAAGCATCAGACGGTGATCACAGTTTAGCGTTTTCGAAATATAACAACGCCTTCCATCCTCTTGTAGAAGCTATACAAGCTACAATAACAGCCGGGCTTAATTTCCTCGTTCCGGAAACCGAAGAAGGGATTAAGTTACGGAATGAAATGATAAGCTAAAAGAGAAAGATTACTCTGGCTTTCTTACAACATACGTAGCGGTAGCCTGCTGTGTAGGTGTAATTACTACATCGCTAATGTTCACGTGCGCCGGGCGAGATGCCGCAAAGTAAACCAGTTCGGCTATGTCTTTGGCTTGCAGTGGGTCAACACCTTTGTAAACATTCTTGGCTTTATCGGTATCGCCGTGGTAGCGTACAACCGAAAACTCGGTTTCAGCCATACCCGGGCAAATGCCTGTTACACGTATGCCATGTTGCAATAAGTCAATACGGGTGGCTTTGGTAAGTGCATCAACGGCATGCTTGGTTGCGCAATACACATTACCGTTAGCATAAACCTCTTTACCGGCTACAGAACCTATATTGAAAATATGGCCTTTTTTGTTTTGTATCATTAAAGGTGCAATGGTACGAGTAACGTATAGCAGGCCTTTAATATTGGTATCAATCATCTTTTCCCAATCGTCAACATTGCCTTCTTGTATGCTACTCAGGCCACTCGCTAAGCCTGCATTGTTTACCAGCACATCTATACTTTGCCATTCGGTCGGTAAGTTACCCAGGTGCTTTTTTACTTCTTCCTGTTTACGCACATCAAAATTTAGGGCTAGTACTTTAACGCCGTATTTTTTCTCCAAATCAGCCTTTACTATACCCAACCTGTCTTGCCTTCTTCCCGTAATAATGATATTATACTGGTTAGCAGCAAATTCATGTGCAATAGCTTCTCCAAATCCTGCTGTGGCTCCGGTAACTAAAAGTATCTTTCCCATGGGTATCTTTTTTTAACAAATGTAAAAATTAACTATATAATAGAAATATCAATATCAACGTTGTTTTTAATAACTTTGTATGACAATGCGCCCCAAGCTATATATAGCAGTTGCACTGCTCTTTTTATCTATCGCAGGTATTAGCCAAATTAAAAGGCCTGAGGCATATCTTAGTTATGCTTCATTTAATACTCCTGCAGGGCAAAGCTATATAGAAACATACCTGACAGTTAAAGGTAGCACAGTTCGTTTTGGTAAAGTAGCTGATAGTGGGTATCAATGCAAAGTCAAGATTTCGGTATTATTTAAGAAAGGCGATAGTATAAAGCTTGCTGATAGTTATAATTTGCTGAGTAAAACGACAGCAGATACATTAACGTTTTTAGATTTTATTGGCGAAAGAAGATATTGGCTGCCCAAAGGAGAATATACAGTACTGTTAAGAATAGAGGATAAGAATAACCCTTTGGCCGGAAGCGTTTCGGTTAATACCAAGGTTAGCGTAGGATCATCAACCCAAAATATAGATGTGTCTGATGCTGAAATGATAGTTTCGTATTCGCCTACGACACAGGCGGGTGCGTTTACCAAAAGCGGATATGAAATGGTGCCATATGTCTATAACTTTTACCCGCAAAACATCAATAATTTGAATTTTTACGTGGAAGTGTATAATACCATGAAGGTATTTCAGGGTTCAAAGTTTGCTGTTCATTATTTTATTGAGAGTGCTGAAACAAAAACGCCTGTAAATGGATTTTCGCACACGGCTGTTTATGTACCCGATTCGGTTATTCCTATTTTAGGTGGCTTTGGTATTGAAAAACTGTCATCGGGAAAATATAACCTGGTGGTATCGGTAGTTGACAAGAATAATACCTCAATCATTTCGCGTGAGTTCAGTTTTTACAGAAGCAATGCAATTGCCAATGAGTACTCTAAAAAAGAAGGTATAACGAATA